>Ga0247841_10000253_pt1 | contig 146039 bp, 123 predicted proteins | sample LaCruzMarch2015__2_FD_192410 | JGI IMG/M metagenome (GOLD analysis project Ga0247841, IMG submission 192410) | Freshwater microbial communities from meromictic Lake La Cruz, Castile-La Mancha, Spain - LaCruzMarch2015_18m | ecosystem: Environmental > Aquatic > Freshwater > Lake | place: Spain...
TAGCACAGACGCCCGAGGAAAAAGGCAAGCTGATCGTGCAGTTCGAGGACACGCTGGTGGGCAGGCAGCGCCGACTCCCCGTGGAGATGGTGGTGCTGTGCAGCGGCATCGAGGCCTACAAGGACGCGCAGGAAGTGGCGCACACCTTCAACATCTCTATTGGCAAGGACCATTTCTTCACGGAGAAGCACCCCAAGCTGGACCCGGTGGCCACCATGACCGACGGCATATTCATCGCAGGCTGCTGCCAGGGGCCCAAGGACATACCGGACACGGTGGCCCAGGCATCGGCGGCGGCGGCCAGGGTGCTAGCCCTCATCATCAAGGGCAAGGTGGAGATCGAGGCCGACACCGCCTTCATAGACGAGGCCAAGTGCTCGGGCTGCAGGGTTTGCAACCTGCTCTGCCCTTACAGCGCCATCTCCTACGTCGAGAAGGACAAGGTCTCACGCGTCAACGAGGCGCTGTGCAAGGGCTGCGGCACCTGCGTGGCGGGATGCCCCAGCGGCGCCATTATCCACCGGCACTTCACCGACGAGCAGATCAACGCCGAACTCGAGGGCATTTTATTATAGCCTTTATGTAAAGGAGAGACGGGGATATGGAAACGAAGCTGAAACCGGACTTCCTGGATGAAGTCGCCTCCATACCGGCCTGCGGTAAGATCAACGAGTGCATCCAGTGCGGGGTCTGCAGCGGTTCATGCACCACCGCAGCCCACTGGGAGTACCCGCCCAGGAAGATCATCGCCATGGTGCGCGCCGGGCTCAAAGACGAGGTGCTCAACAGCAGCTCCATCTGGTACTGCGTATCATGCTACCTTTGCACGGCCCGCTGCCCGCGCGATATCAAGCCGGCCAACATTATGCACGCGCTCGAGGCCATAGCTCTCAAAGAAAAATACAAGCCGCCCACCAGGACCACCACCATGTACCGCTCCTTTGCCCGCTCCATCGAACAGAACGGGCGCATCTACGAGTTCGGCTTTATGCTGGAATACTTCCTCAAGACCAATCCCTTCGCCGCGCTCAAGATGCTGCCCATGGCCCTGAGTTTGCTGACGCACAGGCGCATGCCGCTGCTGCCAAAGGCGGTCGAGGGCCGGCACGAGCTCAACCGCATGTTCCGCAACATAGCCACGGGAGGTTACAGGTGAGATATTACGCTTATTACCCGGGTTGCTCCATGGAAGCCACCGGCGCCCCGGTGGAAAAGGCCATCCACAGCATAGCCAAACCTCTCGAAATAGAGCTGGTCGAGCTCAAGGACTGGACCTGCTGCGGCTCGTCCCCCTTCAGCGGTGTCGACAAGGTCAAGGCCATGGCCATCACGGCACGCGTGCTGGCGCAGGCCGAGAAGAGCGGGCTGGACCTGGTCACCCCCTGCAGCTCCTGCTACACCATCCTGCACGAGGCCAATGAGCTTATGAAAGAGGACCACAAGCTGGCCTGGCAGGTGCATGAGTCGCTGACCACGGTCGGTCTCAACTATAACGGCACCGTCAAGGTGCGGCACATCGTGGAGGTGCTTTACAACGATGTCGGACTCGAGTTCCTGGCGTCCAAGGTAACACGCCCCCTGACCGGGCTCAAGGTGGCCTGCTACCACGGCTGCCAGCAGGTGCGTCCCGATTACGGCTACGACGACAGCGAATACCCCGACTGGCTGGACAAGATAGCCGTGGCCATGGGGGCGGAGCCGGTCAACTACCCGCTCAAGGCCCGGTGCTGCGGAAGCTCGCTGGTCATATCCCAGACAGATATGGCACTGGAGCTTATCCATCACCTGCTGGAAAATGCCGATGACAACGGCGCGCAGGCCATCGTCTGCACCACCTGCCCGCTCTGCTACACCGCGCTGGATGCCTACCAGTCGGCGGTCAACAGCAAATACAAGACTCGCTTCAACCTGCCGGTGCTGGCGGTACCGCAGCTCATAGCCGTGGCCCTGGGGTTCGATTTCAAGCAGGCTGCACTGGACGGCAACATCGTCTCGCCACGCAAGCTGCTCAACCCGTATTTCAGCGGCAAGGCGCCGGCCGCCGCGGATATGGAGCCGGCACAGAAAGCAGCCGGATGAAAACCCTTGTGCTGGGCATCGGCAATCCAATACTCGGCGACGACGGCGTGGGCTTTCATGTCGTAGAAGCCCTGCAGGCCGCTCCTCCCGCCGGTGACGTTTATTTTGAGTGCGTTGATGCCTCCGGGTTTGCCCTGCTCGATTACATAGTGGACTACGACCGGGTGGTAATAGTGGATGCCATTATGACAGTGGGAGGGAAGCCCGGGACTGTTTACCTCCTGGGACTGGACAACTTCCGGCCCAGCAAGCACACTATCTCGCCCCACGACACCGACCTTCCCACCGCGCTTAAAATAGGCGCGACTATGAAGCTCAAGATACCGGGGAAAATAGATATCGTGGCAGTGGAGATACCCCCCGTTTACGAGTTCTCTCAGGAGCTGTCGGCGGAGGTGGCCGGGGCTGTGCCCGAGGCTGCGGGCATGGTCAGGGATATCCTCTCAGACGCATCGTAAAAAGCCCGCCAGAACGGGTCAACCAGGGGGTGCACCAGTGCCTTTTCCTTCCCGCCCTCGACCAGCAGCATACCCTTCGAGGGGTCCGTCAACTCGCCGCAGACCGATGAAGGGATCCCCTTCTCAGACAGGGCATTCACGATCTCGGTTGCCTTATGCGGACGGCAGGCTATGACCAGCGTGCCCTCACTGATGGCGGCATAGGGGTCGATATCGAACAGGCGGCAAATCTCGGGCACGCAATCCTCCACCACAATTTTATCCTTGTCCACCCTGACCCCCAGCCCGGCTGCCTGCGCCACTTCATATAATGCGCCCCAGACACCGCACTCGGTGGCGTCATGCATGGTTGTCACACCCCTGTCCCTGACGCCCACGCCGACCGCCGCCAGGGCGTCCGCGACCACGGACATCTTATTAAAAATGCCGTCCGCCTTTACGGCAAACGCCTCACCGAATTTCTCCTTCAGCAAACCGGGGAACATGGCGGCGAAGATGCCGCAGGCCTCGATGGCAGGGCCCTTGGTGATAATGATGCTGTCTCCGGCGCGTGCAAAACGCGGTGAGACGTACTGGTCCAGTTCACCGATACCGACCAGTGTCGCCCCACCCACCATTGGGTAGTGGCAATTCTCGTAGCGGGCGGTATGCCCCGTGATGATGCTTATCCCCATCTGCTCGCACTGCTGGTGGATGACGGTCCAGATAGTCTCAAGCTGTGCCCCGGTCATATCCATGGGCAGGTTAAGGTCGATTGAGAGGAACTTCGGCCACAGCCCGCAGGTCACGGAGTCAGAGGCGATGATGTGGATGGCGAACCAGGCCGCCCTCTCCCAGCCGTACTGCGGCACGATAAACACCGGATCACAGGTGAAGGAAACCGCCTTGCCACCTATCTCCGCTATACCCACGTCCACGCCGTGCTGCGGCCCCACGATTACGCTTTCGCTCCGGCTGCCCAGGCGTGGATAGATCAGGTCGTGGAAAACCTGCGGCGGGATCTTGCCTATTTCCGGCATCTCGGATCTCATATCAGCGTTAACTCCTGTGTAAACCAACCGACTGTAAAGGCGTAGAGAATTATGGCAGAAATGCGCAAAGTATTAAAACCGCCACTTTGTCCCGATCATGCCAAATTCGGTATAATTATGCTTCAACTTAAGGGAGAGCAAGTAAAATATGACAGCCAAAATTATCAGCGGACTGGAGGTCGCGGCCTCCATCCGAAGTGAACTGAAGGCACGTGTTGCCGCGCTGGCCGCGCGGGGCGTCGTGCCGCGCATGGAAGTAATATTAGTGGGGGATGACCCCGCCTCCATATCGTACATCAAGTCCAAGGAGAAGGGAGCAGCCGAGGTGGGCATCAACGAAAACACCACGCACCTTCCGGCGGACACGTCCGAGAAAAAGATCATCGAGCTGCTGGACAGGCTGAATGCCGATGCTGCGGTGGACGGCATACTGGTACAGGTGCCTTTGCCCGCCCACATCGATACTGAAAAGGTGCTTTACCACATATCCCCGGCAAAGGACGTGGACGGCTTCCACCCTGTTAATTTGGGCAAGTTGCTGCGCGGTGAACCCTGCTTCCTGCCCTGTACCCCTCACGGCGTCCAGCAGATGCTGATGCGCTGCGGCTATGACCCCTCCGGGAAGCACGTGGTGATCTGCGGCCGCAGCAACCTGGTGGGCAAACCACTGGCGGCCATACTGCTTCAGAAGAAGAAGGGGGCCAACGCCACGGTTACGGTGGTGCACACCGGCACTATCCACCTGCCCAGCTTCACCCGGCAGGCCGATATACTGGTGGCCGCCATGGGCAATCCAGGCTGCATAACGGCCGATATGGTCAAAGAGGGCGCCGTCGTCATAGACGTGGGCGTAAACAGGGTACCTGACCATACAAAGGAGCGGGGTTACCGCCTGGTCGGGGACGTCGATTTCGAGGCTGTCAGCAGGAAGGCGTCGGCCATCACGCCGGTACCCGGCGGCGTGGGACCCATGACTGTGACCATGCTGCTGCAAAACACTATTGAAGCAGCCGAACGCAAATAAGAATAGCCCAGAGGGAGATTTATTGCCATGCCTTACGACCCGTTGACAATGAGCGACTGGCAGATTGCCGAAGAGGCAGAGAAGGACATGCCTCAACCCGGCGACTGGCCGGCCAGGCTGGACCTGCTCAAAGAGGAGATCATACCCTACGGCAAGGTGGCCCGACTGGACTACGCCAAAATTATGCGCCGGCTCGAGGACAGACCGGACGGCAAGTATATACAGGTAACAGGCATGACGCCTACCCCCCTGGGCGAGGGAAAGAGCACCACCACCTGCGGGTTGCTGGAGGGCATGGGCAGGCGCGGTTACAAAGTGGGCGGCTGCATCAGGCAGCCCTCAGGTGGTCCGACCATGAACATCAAGGGCACCGCCGCCGGCGGAGGCAACGCCCTGCTGATACCCATGACGGAGTTCTCCATGGGCCTTACCGGTGACATCAACGATATAACCAACGCGCACAACCTGGCCATGGTGGCGCTCACGGCACGCATGCAGCACGAGCGCAATTACGACGACAGGAAGCTGCAAACCCTCTCCGGCATGAAGCGGCTGGACATCGACCCAACGCGGATCGAGATGGGATGGGTTATGGATTTCTGCGCGCAGAGCCTGCGCAACATCATCATCGGCGTGGGCGGCAAGATGGATGGGTTCACCATGCAATCCAAGTTTCAGATAGCGGTCAGTTCCGAGTTGATGGCTCTGCTGGCCATCGTCAGGGACCTGGCCGACCTGCGCCACCGTATGGATAGGATCACTGTAGCCTACAACAAGCACGGCGATCCCGTGACTGCGGGCGACCTGCAGGTCGGCGGCGCCATGACGGCCCTCATGCGCAACACGATCAACCCCACCCTCTGCTGCACGGCTGAGTACCAGCCCCTGATGGTGCACACCGGGCCTTTCGCCAATATAGCCCTCGGCCAGTCCTCCATCATAGCCGACCGGCTGGGCCTCAAGCTGTTCGATTACCACGTCACCGAGAGCGGCTTTGCCGCCGACATCGGGTTCGAGAAATTCTGCAACGTCAAATGCCGCATCAGCGACCTTAAGCCCAGCGCCTCGGTGCTGGTGGTGACCGTGCGTGCACTCAAGATGCACGGGGGCGGGCCCTCGGTGGTGCCCGGGCTCAAGATACCGGACGAATACACGCGGGAAGACCTCGAGTTGCTGGAGAAAGGCCTGCCTAACATGCTGCATCACGTAAAGATTATCAAGGAGGCCGGCGTCAAGCCGGTGGTATGCATCAACGTCTTCCACACTGACACCGAGGCCGAGATCAAGATGGTCAAGCGGGCGGCCGAGGGGGCGGGCGCGCGTTGCGCGGTGTCGCGGCACTGGGAGTTCGGCGGCGAGGGCGCGCTGGAACTGGCCGACGTGGTCAAGGAGGCCTGCGACGACGACAACGAGTTCAAGTTCCTCTACCCGCCCGAGATGAAGATACGCGACCGGGTGGAGAAGATAGCACGCGAAGTATACGGGGCAGCAGGCGTCTCATGGTCGCCGTCCGCCGAGGCCCGGGCCAAGATGCTGGAGTCCAACCCGGAGTTCGACGACTACGCCACCATCATGGTCAAGACCCACCTCAGCCTGAGCCACGATCCATCGCTCAAGGGAGTGCCGAGGGGCTGGACCCTTCCAATAAGGGACATTATCATCTATTCCGGCGCCAGGTTCCTGTGTTTCTTCGCGGGCGAGGTCAACATGATGCCCGGCACCGGCTCAAACCCGGCCTTCCGCCGCATAGACATCGATCCCCACACCGGCAAAGTGCACGGCCTGTTCTAAGGACATGCACCTATCCGATTTCGACTACCACCTGCCGCCCGGACTGATCGCCCAGCACCCGCTGGCCGTGCGCGATCAATCGCGCCTGATGGTGCTCGACCGCCGCAGTCATAGCATCGAGCACCGCCATTTTTTCGAGATAGGCCGCTACCTCGAACCGGGCGACACACTGGTTCTCAACAACTCCCGCGTCATACCCGCCCGCCTGAACGGGCTAATCGAGGGAAGCGGGCGAAAAGCGGAGGTGCTGTTGCTCAGGCGGCTTGAGGACGGTAACTGGGAAGCGCTGGCCCGGCCCGGCCGGCGGCTGATGCCGGGTGCGCAGGTGAGGGTACATGGCATCAAACCCGGCGTTGAAGGGGACTTGACGGTCAGCATCCTCGGGACAGGGGAGGGGGGCTTACGCACGGTGAGCCTGGATGGCAACATACAGCCGGACGGCTACGGCAGCATGCCGTTGCCGCCTTACATACATGCCAGGCTGGTCGACGACGAGCGCTACCAGACCGTGTACTCAAAGCCCGATGGCAGCGCGGCTGCCCCTACGGCGGGACTGCATTTCACGCCGGCGCTGCTGGACGATATGAAAAGCAGGGGGGTAAACACCGCCTTCGTCACATTGCACGTTGGACTGGACACCTTCCAGCCCGTGCGGGCGGATGACCCGGCCAGACACCACATACACACCGAGTACGGGTTGGTCAGCCGGGGTACGGCGGACCTGGTAAATGACACGCATAGCCGTGGCAAACGCGTGGTGGCCGTGGGCACAACCTCGGTACGGCTGATAGAGGCCTCATCGCAGGAAGGCCGGTCCGGGCCATTTGAGGGGCAGGTGGGGCTTTTCATCCTGCCGGGCTACGAATTCCGGGTCACGGATGCCATGGTCACCAACTTCCACCTGCCTAAATCCACCCTGCTGATGATGGTGTCGGCCTTCGCCGGGCGCGAATTCATGCTGGACTGCTACGAGGTGGCCAAGAAGGAAGGTTACCGCTTTTTCAGCTTCGGCGACGCCATGCTCATTGTATAAGGGCGCATTGACAATCATATCCATTAGTTCGTAGAATGCACCATCGTTAATGAAAAGAAGATGACCACTTCGAGCAAAATAATCTCCGCCGTCCTGATAGCGGCTATACTCATATGCACCGGTCTGATAATCTACCTGGCGGTGACTCCGCAACCTTCCCAGAGGTTCAGCGAGTTTTACCTACTGGGGGAGCAGGGCAAAGCGGCCGGGTACCCGGCCCAGGCCGTATCCGGCCAGCCCGTGAGCGTGATCGTGGGCGTCGTGAACCACGAGGCAGGCCCGTCCACCTACACGGTCCAGGTCAAAGAAAATGATGCTATAATCAAGTCGATAGAGGTAGGCAAATTGAATGACGGCCAGAAGTGGGAGCAACCGGTGGAATTTGCGCTGAGTGATGCCGGGGACGGCCGCAGGGTGAATTTTTACCTCTACAAGGACGGCAGGGATGCGCCTCATATCAAGGACCCTCTGGTGTTGATCATGAAGGTGACGGAGAACTGAGAAAATGTGCGGCATAATCGGATACTGTAGCAAGAACGGCAAGGCTGCCGCCATCATATTTGAGGACCTCAAGCGCATGGAATACCGCGGCTACGATTCGTCCGGGATGGCCATGATATCCGGCGGAAAACTGCTGGTAGAGAAGGGTGTGGGCAGGCTGGAGGAGGTCAACACTAAATACAAGCTTGACCGGATGCCCGGCAGCGTGGGCATCGGGCACACGCGCTGGGCCACGCACGGGGGTGTAACTCAGGTCAATACCCATCCCCACTGCGATTGTGCCAACGAGATCGCCGTGATCCACAACGGCATCATCGACAACTACCAGGAGCTGCGCAAGGACCTTATCAGGCGCGGGCACCGCTTCCTGTCCGAGACCGATACCGAGGTCATACCCCACAAGATCGAGGACGAGATGAAGAAAGGCCATTCGCTTGAAGAGGCAGTGATGGCGGTGGCGCCCCGGCTGCAGGGGTCGTACGCCTTCCTGGCCATCAGCACCAGGGAACCGGGCAAGATCGTGGGCACCCGCAAGGGCAGCCCGCTGGTGGTGGGACTGGGCAAGGACAAAGCCTTCGCGGCCAGCGATTCCATGGCCCTGGCCGGACAGGTAGACCGTCTTTACATGCTGGGCGAGGGCGAGATAGCGGTCCTCACCGCCGACAAAACCATTTTCTTTGACCACACCGGCCGTGAAATCAGCAAGAAGTCAACCAAGCCGGATGCCGTCTGGAATGAAAACGACAAGGGCGGCTACGAGTACTTCATGCTCAAGGAGATCATGGAGCAGCCCGAGACACTTGTGGCGGCCGCGCGCCAGAACAAGGACGTCTTCACCTCGATTGCGCTGGACGTGCTGAGAGCCGGCCAGATCATAGTTACGGCCTGCGGTTCCTCGCGTTACGCCGCACTGGTGGGACGCTACCTCTTTTCCAGCGTGGGCAAGAAGTTCTGCGAGGTAGTCATGGCGTCCGAGTTCCAGTACTTCGCCGACTCCGTGGATAAAAACACGCTGGTGGTGGCCGTATCGCAGAGCGGCGAGACGCTCGACGTGATCGACGGCGTGGAACTGGCACGCAAGGCTGGCGCACGCATAATCTCGATCGTTAACCGGCCGCAGTCGTTGCTGGGCGAACTCAGCCACAACGTACTCTACCTGAATTGCGGTCCCGAGATCGGCGTGGCCGCCACCAAGTCTTTCCTCAACCAGTTGGCCATTTTCTATTTGCTGGCATTTTCCATGGTGCATTCCTTCGATATGGCGGTGGACAACATCCGCAAGGTCAGCCGCCAGGTGGCCAAAGCCATAGAATGGAATAATGACGAGATAGCCAGGATCACGCAGCAATACCACGATAAGAACGATTTTTACTATATAGCCCGCGGAATCAATTTCGCCATAGCCTCGGAGGGGGCGCTGAAGCTGAAGGAGATATCATACATCCATGCCGAGGGCATGCCTGCCGGCGAACTCAAGCACGGCACGCTATCACTCATCGAGGAAGGCACACCGGTGCTGGTGATATGTCCCGGGGACTACACCTTCAAGGAGACGCTGGGCAACGCCATCGAGGCCAAGGCCAGGGGTGCCAGGATAATAGCAGTCTCTGATGTAAACAACGAGGTCTACGACCACTGGATCAGGATCCCCAAGGTGCACGACCTGCTCTACCCAATGGTGGCCGTGGTGCCTCTGCAACTGCTGGCCTACCACATGGCCACCGCGCGGGGCAACAACCCGGATATGCCGCGCAACCTGGCCAAATCAGTGACAGTCAGGTAACCTGAAATGAAGATCATCGCAGTCATCCCCTGCCTGGACGAAGAAAACTTCATAGAAGATATCGTCAGCAGGGCGCTTGTGCATGTAGACCGGGTACTGGTTATCGATGACGGCGCCACCGATGCCACCGCAGCGGTGGCGCAGAAAGCAGGCGCCGAGGTTATCAGCCATGCCATAAGAAAGGGAGCCGGTGCGGCCACACGCACAGGGTTTGAAGCAGCCCTCAAGCTTGGAGCTGATATCGTAGTCACACTTGACGGGGACGGACAGCATAACCCTGATGAGATACCGTTGCTCGTACAGCCAGTCAGGGAAGGGAAAGCTGACCTGGTCATAGGTTCCCGGTTCCTGCGCGCAGCCGAAGTCCCGCGCTACCGGAAATTTGGTATAGATATGATTACATGGATGTACAACTTCGGCTCAAATGTAAAGATAACCGACGCCCAGAGCGGATTCCGCGCCCACAGCAGGAGGCTGCTGGAGTCAGTATCTATTACGCACGACGATTTCGGTTTCAGCGTAGATGTGCTGGTTCAGGCCAGGAAAAAAGGTTTGCTTATCAAAGAGGTCCCGATTTCATGTATTTATCATGACCAGGGATCGACAGAGAACCCTGTGATACACGGCTTGAGCGTGGCAGCAGCCGTAGCCTGGATACGAATTACAAAATGAAATATGGCCAGGTAAGAATAAATGAAAGCATCAGCCCTGCCGGGGTATAATATTCGGCATGATTAACCTTGCTAACAAGAGGATTGCCATAACCGGCGGTAGCGGTTTTTTTGGCAAATATGTAGTCAAGAAGCTGGCGGAAGAGGGATGCGCAGACGTTTTTGTGGTTCGCAGCAAAGATTACGACCTGGTTGATAACGATGCCGTTAAGGCCTTTTATACCGACGCCAAACCCGAGGTTGTAATTCACCTGGCCGGCAGGGTGGGCGGAATAGGCGCCAACCAGGCCAATCCAGGCAAATTTTTCTACGATAACCTGATGATGGGTGTGCAGTTAATGGAACAGGGCAGGCAGTATGGGGTTGAGAAATTTGTAGCGGTCGGTACTATCTGTGCCTACCCCAAATTTACACAGGTTCCTTTTAAAGAGGAAAACCTCTGGGATGGCTACCCTGAGGAAACCAACGCACCTTACGGACTGGCCAAGAAGATGCTGCTGGTGCAGGCGCAGGCCTACCGTGAGCAGTACGGTTTAAATGCCATTTACCTGCTGCCTGTGAACCTCTACGGCCCCGGCGATAACTTCGATCCTGCGTCGTCGCACGTTATACCTGCCCAGATCAAGAAGTTTGTTAGTGCCGTTGAGAGCAAGTCGTCGGAGGTGATAATCTGGGGTACGGGCAATCCGACGCGGGAATTCCTTTACGTCGAAGATGCTGCGGAAGCCGTGGTGCTGGCTGCCGAGAAATATAACAAGGGCGACCCTGTTAATATAGGCTCAGGATTTGAGATATCGATCAGGGACCTGTCTCATCTGATTGCCCGGTTGACGGGTTTCAAAGGTGAAATCACGTTCGACACATCCAAGCCCGACGGCCAACCCAAGAGACGGTTGGATACCTCGAAAGCGGCGTCAGAATTCGGTTTCACAGCTAAAACTGGTTTTGAAGAGGGACTTAAGACGACCATAGACTGGTACATGTCCAACAGGGATCACCTCAAGTAAGCCACCTGGGCCGATTGCGCCATTGCAGTAACCGCGACGATATGGAAATATGAAAATACTGGCAATCGTATCCACCATTGATCTCAAGAACAAGCTGGGATGCACCCCTGCCTGGTGGCAGCTGTTTAAAGCCCTTAATGAAATCGGCCATGAAGTTATCGTTATCCCCTATCTGGGCAACGCTGTAGAAAGCCTGTGGTGGCGGACATATGAAAATCCCTGCGAGCGAGAAAGCACTATATTCAACGCCTACCTGGAAAGAAAGAAGAAAGCCGGGAAATCACCCAGCGCAAAGACCCTGCTCACACCGGTAGCAAACCGCATCATCGAACATTATACAAAGCCGAAATGGGAAAAATATTTAACCGGTATTGTTACCAGGGACAGCGATATCTCGTTGCTCCTCTTTATGAGCGTCCCTTTAACCCACTTTACAGGTATTCCCACAAAAATAAGGAGGTATTTAAACAAGCCGATAGTTTTTTACGATGGAGACATGCCCACTATCCTGCCCAAGTACACTGTGAGCAGGGGATTTAAATTCAACTATTACGAGGGGGCTGACCTGTCGGAATACGATGTATTCTTCACCAACTCCAAGGGTTGCATAGCCGACCTGGAAGGAATGGGGGCTAAAAACGTGCACGCGCTGTATTATGGCATTGATCCTGACCTTGCCGCTCCCGTTGAGACCGAACAGGATATAGACGTTTCCTTCTTCGGCTACGGCAGCGACTTCCGCGAGGAATGGATGGAGAAGATGATAACCATCCCGAGTCGTGAATTGCCGGGGGTCAGCTTCTCGGTGGCAGGCGGCGGTTTCGGCATCGACCTGGGCAATGCCAGAATGCCCGGAGATCTTTCCTACAGCCAGTGGCGGCAACATTGCTGCCGCAGTAAGATCAATCTCAACATAACCCGCTGGTCCCACACCAGCGTATATGCCTCCTCAACCTCCCGTCCCTTCGAACTGGCATCGTTCGGGAGCTGTATAGTCTCGCAGCCTTACAACGGGATAGAAGAATGGTTCGATATAGGCAAAGACCTTTTGGTCGTCAACAGTGCTGAGGAAGCGGTTAATATGTACAGGCAGCTATTATCTGACCCGGCGTTAAGAAAAAAGCTGGGCGCCAAGGCCAGGGCAAAGGTGCTCAAAGAACATACTTATAAGAAACGGGCAGCCGAATTCATCGATGTTGTAAACAAAATAGTAAGGTAATCCCCCCTATCTAAATGATCCAAGTATAAGGGCCGAGTAAATGATTCCACCAAATGACTGGGAAATAAAAAGGTTACTAAAAGTAGCTCTCGTCTTTCTGATAGGCTTAATAATATTGACGGCGCTTGCTGATTGGGGAACCGGCATTCCGGTCCTGACCCAGGTTGCCGGTTTCATATTCATAAGCTTTATTCCCGGCCTGCTGTTACTCAGGGTTTTACGCGTTCACAATACAGGATGGGTTGAGTGCATCGGGTATTCGCTTGGCCTCAGCCTGGCGCTGGTGATGATCGGCTTGGCAGCGATTAATATTTTACTGCCGGTGTTCGGTGTTACTCAGCCTCTGATATTATGGCCGGTGACTATTACCCTTTCAATCCTGACCATTTTGCTTGCAGCCTGGTCATATTTCCGGGAAAGGAATTATATTGCTGAGGTCCAGCCGGGCCGCGGGAGTAAAATATCACTGCCAGTCATTCTGTCGTTACTCATGCTACCTGTTTTAACAATCCTCTCGGTTGAACTAATTGATGCCTTCAGCAACAACCTCCTGCTTATTATCTGCCTGCTATTTGTTGCAGTCATCGTTATCCTCGCCGCCTTTAATAAATTTATCACACCTTCATTATATCCGCTGGCCATTTACGTAGTCGCCCTCTGCCTGCTCTACCAGACCACGCTTATGTCGCCTTACCTGGTCGGCTCAGATATCTATACTGAATACCATTTTTACGGACTGGCCGCTGCCGCTGGTTACTGGGATTACACAATTGCCAGCACCGTCAATTCCTGCATCAGCATTACAATGCTGGCGCCCGCATATTCACTTGTCATGAATATTCCGGGGGTATGGGTATTTAAAGCAATTTACCCGCTCCTTTTCGCCCTGGTACCGGTGGTGCTCTACCGCATTTTCAGCTGGCAGATAGGCAGGCGTAAAGCCTTCCTGGCCGCATTTTTCTTTATGGCCGTGCCCACCTTTTCCCTGGAAATGATCGCACTCTGCCGACAGCAGGTTGCCGAACTTTTCCTGGTGCTGTTAATTATGCTGCTCTTAACATGGCGACTGAACACGAGGAATAAGATAATTATGGGCTCAATATTTGCCGCTTCAATCGTTGTTTCACATTACGCAACCGGATTCATCGGTTTTATTTACATGGGGTTATTTATACCCTTCATTTATATCATACAGAGCCGCTGGTTCAGAACAATCTGGGCATGGCTAAGCTCAAGAACCGGGGGCCTGCCGGCACCGGGTAAACAGGTTCACCCTGCAGCCTTATGGATAATAGTAGGCGCTTTTTTCGTGTCCGGCTTTGCCTGGTACACCTTTATTGCGTCGGGCATAAACCTGGAGTTATTGCGGGGACTGTTAAACTCCCAAAGCGGCACACTTACTTCCGGCATATCGTCCTTAATTGCCGGCCAACCCTCAAGTTTGTTCGACTTCAGCACGCGCGACGTGTTAATCCGCACTGCGCTGGGGCTTGATTTTTTCCAGGCAACAATCCAGGGCCAAATATTCAGAATCCTACAACTCACTACTCAATTATTGCTCATACTTGGGGTTCTCCGGCTTGTACTCAAGCCAAAAGGCTTGAATTTCACTGTCGAATACCTTTCGCTATTTGTGACAAGCTGCCTATTGCTGGCCGCCTGTATATTCTTGGGTGGCTTTGCCGACCAATTAAACACTACGCGGATGTACCATATAGCCCTAATTACATTAGCTCCATTCTGTATCCTCGGCGGCGAAGTCATCTGGCTGGCTGTGATGGCAATCTGGCGTAAACTGGAACATACTAAGCTTGCATCCAGTACCCAGGCCCTGATTGACAATCGCCGTTATCCCGCGTTCATAACGCTGGTAGTGCTAATTCCCTATTTTCTGCTCACGTCAGGCCTTATTTACGAGGTAACACGTCAAGATATTACGGATAGAATAGATACGCCCTATTCCATCGCCCTTAGCAGCTACAGACTGGATCTTACCGGTATTTTCGCTCCGCAGGATGGCGCCTCCGCAGCCTGGTTGTCGCAAAATTCAGACAATAACACCTTGCTAATTACAGATGCACACGCCTCCCGTATCATTCAGTTATGTGAGTTTCCCGGCCAGCTCCGAGGCTTATCCATGGATAGTAGTCAAATAGCAACTGACTGTCATATTTATCTTACAAAATGGAATATGAATAGTAACGAACTAACCTTTGCAATGTATCCAGGCCTGACAAAATTCAATGCAGGACTCAGAAGACATTACAGCTTCAAAGACGTCCCGGGGTTAATAGATACTGTTAATGCAAAGCACATCGTCTACAATAACGGCGGTGCGCGCATACTCGCTCTGGTAACTGCCGTGCTATGAAAAGGTGATGGGCCCCATATCGTGACTCACTCTTTCCGTAAAGGGCATCACAGCAAGGGCCCATACTAAGCCAGATTCATGCTCCAATCGGATGATAAAACAGCCCATCCCATACACCATGGTAAAAATTGCTAACCAATTCAAAACTATGACAAATAATTATAAAATAGCCTGTAGCCAGCCAAACATGGATTCCAAAGAAGTAAATTAAAAAAAGGCGGTATTGCCATGCGTTGGCATGTTTTTTCATAAATATGAAGCGGTTTCTCTCCATGTAGTAGCGACTGCGGCCCCACACCTTCTTCACCGATCTACCGCCCTTGTGCCAGACCCTGGCCTGCGGTACATAGATTGTCTTATAGCCTGCCTGCCTGGCCCTATAGCAATAATCTGTCTCTTCCCAGTAGTAAAAGTAGCCTTCATCAAGCAGGCCTATACTTTCCAAAACCACCCGCTTTATTAAAAAACAGCAGCCTGTGACCCAATCAACCTTTTTTACGGAATTATACTGCCCATTATCAGTCACCTTATGCCGGATATTACTATCTATCATAAGCGGTGTTTGTGTTGGCTGTCCTGTCAGCAAATTCACCCTGCAGTAAACAGACTGCAATTGCTCAGGCTCATCATAGTAGAATATTTTTGCTCCGGCAATGCCAATAGTGGGATCACTGCCAACTACACGGACCATTTCGGTAAGAAATTCGGGATCAACCACCGTATCGTTATTCAATAGCAGTACGTAGTCGGCCTTTAAATCATCCCTGGCGTATTTCATACCAGCATTAACGCCTCCCGCAAAACCATAATTATCGGCATTTTGAATCAAGTATATGTAGGCACCAAACTTCTCGCTCAGCGCCTGGGCGTCATTGCCCCGGGAACCATTGTCCACCACAATCACATTATAGTCGGGATATGTTATATGCCTAAGAGACTCAAGGCATTCGATTGTATCTTCAAGTCCGTTCCAATTGACGAGTATGATAGAGACATTCGGAGAGATCATTGTTTTCTTCGGATCATAGCGTAATCTACTGCGCTCATAAAGCCCCTCACAGCATGCTCAATTGTAAATCTTTCATCTATCATCTGTTGCGATTTAACCCCCATGCTTTGCTTAAGACTCGGATCCGATAGGATCGTACTCATTGCCTGATGTAGCTGTTCTACGTTTTTATCCTTAACCACAAATCCATTCAGTCCGTTTATTATCATGTCAGCCGGAGCGCCTGCCTTAATAGTACTGATGACAGGTAAGCCACAGGCCATAGCTTCGTTGATAACTCTTCCCCATGTTTCCTCCAACGAGGGCAGCACAAAAATATCGGACATCACGTAATACTGAGTTAGTGTCTCCAACTGAATATAACCTGTGAAGAAAACATCCCGGACATTATCTCTTCGACACAATTCTGCAAGTTCATCCTTTTGCATACCACCGCCTACAATTAGTAGAGCGACATCAAATTCTGGTCTTAATTGTGAGTACGCCTTGATCAGGTATTTAAGCCCCTTGCGTTCGATAAGCTGTCCCACATATAAGATCACCGATTTATTTACTATCCCGAATTCTCCTTTAAGCTTCTGTTTCTGGGCCTTTAGTTCGCCACTTCGCTGTTTATAGAATTCCGTATCAACTGTGCAGTAAGCCGTTGAGATACCGGCCGGACGTGCGCCGAGACGGAGCAGGTATTCCCTGGACCTGGTCCCACAGGCCACCAGCGCATCCGAATGCCTTATAATAAATTTAACCAGTGGCAGAGAAATTGTTCTCAAAAAGCTCGGCTCATTTATTGTACTTTCGGACCAAACTACAAAAGGCTTTCTGTATATTTTAGAATACAGAAAGGCAAAATAGGCGGTCAGCGACGAATAACCTCCAGAAATTACGACGTCAGGATTACTTTTCATTAGTTCCTGAACTATTGTTGGATTGACATGAATAGCGAAGAAGTCTTTCTTAAAGAAATTAAAGGCAAAGCCTCGAAGTACTTTGTATTTAAAATCACTTCCTAACCTGGTAACCCACTCCCTGTTCTTCTCCAATAAAGCCATAAAATATACATGCAGTTCGATCCCTGGCGCCGCTGCAAACTGACTAAACAAAGGAATTATATATGGGGATGCAATATTCTGTATCAATACGATCTTAGTCTTTCTCAAGGGTTGTTTCATTTCTTTCCCCTGTAGATAGTCATGATTCATAGACAACTGCCGTCTGCCTTCAATTCCTGTTTAAACCACTCTACGGTCATTTTTAACCCTTCTTCCAAACTGACCCGCGGTTCCCATGCCAGGACCTGTTTTGCCCGGCTTATGTCCGGACACCTTCTCTGAGGGTCATCTTCAGGTATGCGCAAAAATATCACCTCCGCTGTTGAACCCGACATTTTCTTGATGATTTCAACCAGTTCCATAACCGTTATCTCAATGGGATTACCGATATTAACCGGTTCCACAAAATCACTATTCATTAGGCTGACTAATCCATGGACCGTGTCTGAAACATAACAGAAGCTCCTAGTTTGTTTGCCATCTCCATAGACCGTGATAGGTCGATCCGTTAAAGCCTGCAATATAAAGTTAGGGACGACCCTCCCATCATTTGATTTCATCCCGGGACCATAGGTATTAAAAATGCGGGCAATCCTCGTTTCAATTCCATACTGCCGGTGAAAATCCATCATCAGGCTTTCCCCGAATCTCTTACTTTCGTCATAGCAACTCCTAATGCCGTTTGGATTTACGTTACCCCAGTAGCTCTCGTCTTGAGGGTGTTGGAGAGGGTCACCGTATATTTCTGAAGTCGATGCAAATAAGATTCTGGATCCATTTTTTCGGGCATTAAAAAGCATGTTGTATGTACCAACAGAGTTGCTCAGTGCAGTCCCGATGGGATCTTTCTGGTAGAAAACAGGGGAGGCCAAAGAGGCAAGATGGTATACCTGATCGAACTGGGGCAGCGCTATTTTGTCCACTACATCCTGTAAAAGAATAGTTAAATTGACTAACTCCACACGTGATTCTAAATTCCGCGTGCTCCCTGAGCTAATATTATCCAAGACAGTAACTTCATGTCCCGAATCCAGCAAGGTTTTCACCAAGTGAGAACCGATAAATCCTGCACCGCCGGTTACCAGTATTTTCATGCGATCTTTTTTCCGACGGAAAGTGCTAACTCTCCATGTTATATCTCATCCTCTCCCCATCCCAATATAAATAAAGCCATGTTCCTTCATAAGCCTTGGATCGTAGATGTTTCTGCCATCAATGATGATTGGCTGTTTGAGCAACTGTTTAATCCTAGATAAATTAAGGTTTTTAAATTCGTCCCACTCAGTAAGAATCAGGAGGGCATCGCATCCTGTAACTGCTTTATATGGATCCTGGCAATACTCGATACCCGGGAGCAGTGTTTTTGCCATCTCCATAGCCTTGGGATCAAAAGCCTTTACCTTTACTCCGTGCTCGATAAGCTCACGAATTATGTTAACAGCCGGCGCTTCCCTCATATCATCGGTATCAGGTTTGTAAGACAGGCCCAGCACACAGACCGTCTTGCCCTTTAAATTCCAGAGCTTTTCCCTGAGTTTTCTTACCACTTGCAGCCTCTGAGAGTTATTTATTGACTGCACATCCTTTAATAACTGGAAATCATAGCCAAGCTCTTCAGCCATTTTGATGAACGCGGCAATATCCTTGGGAAAACAGTAACCTCCATACCCGATGCCGGCATTAAGAAAACTCCTTCCAATGCGCTTGTCCAAACCCATCCCCTCAGCAACTTTGGCTACATCAGCGCCCGTTTTATCGCAAATGGCGGCCACGGCGTTTATATAAGAGATTTTTAAAGCCAGGAATGAGTTGGAGGCGTGTTTAATCAGTTCCGCAGTTGAAACATCCGTAACCAAAATAGGAGCGTTCAATGGCTGATATAGGTCCGAAAGCAACTTGGCCCCTTTTTCGCTCTGAACTCCAAGTATGATGCGGTCAGGCCTTATAAAATCCTCTATAGCTGATCCTTCACGCAAGAACTCGGGGTTAGAGGCAATTTCAAAATCAAGGCCCTCGATGCAGTTCGTCGAAATAGTTTTACTAATCCACTCCCACGTCCTGATCGGAACAGTGCTTTTCTCAACTATAAGTTTGTACCCCCTGGCAACCGATGATATCCTTCTGACCACATTCTCAACTTGTGCCAGGTCAGCCTCGCCGTCAGATTTTTGCGGTGTACCAACGGCGATGAAAATAATTTCACATCCATCAACGCCTTCCTCGACACTAACTGTGAAAGACAGCCTGTCCCTTGTCACATTTTGTTGTACTATTTCATGCAGGCCAGGCTCATAAAACGGTAATACGTTCTTCTTCAGACCTTCGATCTTCCTATCGTCGTCATCCACACATATGACGTTATTTCCCAGTTCTGCAAAACAGGCCCCGCTCACCAGGCCTACATGCCCGGCGCCAATTATGCAAATATTTTTCATTTTCTACCCTAGAGCATCTCCTGTTCCAGTTAATAATTATCTCTCAACAGTATAGCATAAGGTTGCGAGTAATAATTTGCTACGACATCGGATCAGTCCCCAAAATCAAGAAATGTTTACCATAGAGAGTTTTGCACCCAAATTATCGAGCAAAAAGGGAGCACAATAGGGAAGAAAATTGTAAAAATCACAGCAGATATAACTTATATCCCAATGTCCCAGGGTTTCCTGAACATAGTGTCAATTATCGACTGGTATAGCCTGTTCGTGATTTCCCGGCGGCTATTCAACTCTCTGTATGTCGACTTCTGTGTTGCCGTACTCTCCGTTATTTAGGCCACTATCCTCTCCTACTGATATGATCCACCTCAATGTTAAACAATTCTGCCATTTTTTTCCCATATAAATCCCATCTTACATTCCTAAGGACGAATTCTCGGCCGTTTCTGCTTAGTCTTTCCCATAACTCATTATCCTTAGCTAAGCGCTCTATCGCTTCTGCTATAGACCCTGGATTTTTAAATGGTATCAACAATGCATTTTCTCCATCTGTTAAAACTTCCGCAGCTCCACATCCTGTTGATACAATAACTGGAGTCCCACAAGCCATTGCTTCAAAGACAGCTAACCCCCATGTTTGCGGATAATTAGGGAATACAAAGACATCTGCAAACTGATATTCGGCCACCAACCGATCTTGTGAAACAGCACCCAGCAGGTTAACTTCTTCTTGAAGTCCGTAGGTGTCAATAAGCGACTTAATCCTTCGGGCATATTGGCGGTCAGTTGAATCCTCACCAATGATATTAACATGAACCTTATAATTAATGTCCTTTAATATCTTCACTGCAGATATTAGGTCTTCGTGTCTTCTCCAAATGAAAAAAATGCCATTAGCCAAAATGTTAATTCTCCCCTGCCCCAATGTTTTGGGGGTTGGAGGGGAAAATATTTCAGTGTCCGCCCCACTTCTAATAACTATTGCTTCCTTCCCTAAATGCCTCCCGGCCAAATCACTGATTTTATTATCAAGAACAACAACCCTATCAATCTTATTAATTAAGCTAACCTCCCACCATTGACGAAATAGCTCCCCTCTGACCAGCTTAAGCAATTTGTACAATAATCCCTTTAACCCGCCATATTTAAATCGAGGATCATAATAGTTAGGAATATCGTTCATCATCCAGACTACTGGGACATCATGGCACTTCTTATAAAGGACCGCTGGGGCAAAAGCAAAATGATCATGACAATTCAGTAGGTCAAAATCATTGTCCATAATCGCGACGATTCGCTTAGATATTAGCCTTTCTTCACGCCAGAACAAAAATGGGCCACATATATTTGAAAGCAGTAGATTTCTCTTTTTAAAACTACTATCATTATTTAGTCCTATAATATCCACCTTGCCAATAAGTTCTGGATGGCACTTTTTTTGATTTAAATACACACAATAAAGCTTTACCTCAAAGCCTGAATCTGTTAAATACCTGCTTAACTCCAGAGCCTGTCTCTGAGTTCCCCCACCTATACTCATGTCCCATACTAGCATCGCAATTTTCATAATAAGTGTAGATGCCTATATATAGTTAACTACCTGGAACCCGCCACAATTATATTACCTAATATTTCGTCGAATGCACGGCATATATAATCAAGATCTTCCTTTTCTAGATATTGATGGCACCCAATATAGAAACCGTTCGTTCCCACATAGTCTGCTGTGGGAAGCTTCCCCTGGTATTTATCTTTAAATTGTTTATAGGCTGGCTGCTGAGTTGGTATGCATCCATATAAAGGTCTACTTTCCACGCCTTTTTCTCGCAGCTTATTTCTAATCCACAATCTGCTTAGATGTGCTCCTTCTTTTATTATGATGTGATAAGCCAGATAGCTAGTGTCCTCAATGTACAAAGGGAGGTAAAATAAATCACTGTACTTTTTAAGCTTCTCGTTCAAATACCAGACATTCTCCAATCTCTTATTGAGTATCCAATCTGCCTTACGCAACTGGCAAATACCAAGGGCAGCTGGAAATTCGGTGGTCTTGAAGTTATAGCCAATGTATTCATGCGTAAACCTTGGATCAAAATCCTCCTCACTATCATACTTATCAAGCACCGGGCATTTTCCCTGGGGCCTCTTGCAAATATAGCACTTGCAAAGCCTACCATTGGCTTTGAGTTGCATCATTAGTATGAATAACCGACTATCATTTGTAGTCACGCACCCCATCTCGCCAGCCTGTATGTTATGCGCGATAAAGAAGGAAAAACTGGCTAGAAGACCCAGAGAGCCGCTCTTGCGTCCTTTATAAAGTGTGCCGTGAGCTTGTGCCGAATCTTCAAAGATAACCAGGTTATACTTATCTGCTATCTCATTAATTTCATCCATATCATTTGGATAGCCCATTAGGTGAACAGGCAAGATTCCTGCAAATTCATCCGGGTTACCTTCCGACAGCAGACGCTCTATTTGTGCTGGTAGCAATTTGAATGTCTGCCTGTCTATATCTGTATAGACGGGCTCCATATTGGATAGCATAATCGCATTACTCGTAGCTATGTATGTAACAGGGCTGGTAATTATCTTAGCTCCGTTTCTGACCTTGGGAAACCTCTCATCATATTTTAACGCAAGCAATCCAAGCAGAAGAGCCGAGGTCCCAGAACTGACTGCCAGGCAGTATTTAGTTCCGATATAATCAGCAAAGGACCTCTCAAACTCTCGAACCTTCTTCCACTCGGAGATTCTTCCCTTTTCCAAGACCTCGATTATCGCCGCTTTCTCGTCCTCCAGAAGTTTAAAATCACCAACGGGTACATATCTATCTGCTGCCATCAAGATTAGACCTCCAAAAATTTAGCAAATCTCTCAAACTCGCCCCCATCTCTATTTTGGGTACCCATGTGGTTTCCCTTTTCAGCCTTAAGTTATCGCCGACAAAGTTTGGCACATCTACGGGTCTTAGCCTATCTTTAGTAACTTTAACAGATATTTCACAAGAAGACATCTGAAGTAGAGTATTAAGTATTTCTTCAATTGATATGGAGCTGCCCTTGCAAACATTGTAGATAGTGCCTGGACTACCTTTCTGGGCAATTTCCCAATAGGCCGTTACCACATCTCTGATATCCAAAAAATCCCTTTTAGCCCTTAGATTTCCCACTTTTATTTGGCAATCATTATTGCTCTTTTCAATAGCGGCAATTTGCTTTGCGAAATCTGAGCATACAAATCCAAGTGGCTGCCCCGGTCCAGTGTAGTGAAAAGTTCTTGTTAAATATACACTTAAGCCAATGGCTTTAAAATAGTATAACCCCAACATTTCCTGAGCAACCTTGCTCAACCCATAGGGATTCGCAGGTTCTAGTGTTTGCGTCTCTTTTATCGGCATGTTTGCCTGCTCAACTTTGCCATATGCCTCAGCAGAACCTGGGATCAGAATCTTCGCACCTCTACAAGCTTTCTTTACAGCCTCAAGAAGGTTGACTGTTCCGATTACGTTTGTCTGAAAAGTGAGCGCAGGCTGTTCAAAGGATTTTGCGACTGAAACATAGGCAGCAAAATGGAAAACCAGATCAGGCAATACCGATTCTATTACCTGCTCGACAGATTGAAAGTAGTTGACATCACATTCAAGTAATCTCACTTCTTTACTTATCTCTTGGAGGCTATTCCGTCCTGAGTGGCGATATGTACCATACAATTCAAGATTATAAAGTTTATCTGCTAGCAAATTTGCTAAATGGGTCCCGGCAAATCCTGTCACCCCTGTTATTAAAATTTTCATGTCATTTTACCTTCCCCTCATTTAGCAGCACCGACGCTTAGAATACAGCCGTTATATTAGCATACACCACTAGCTTTCTGTGATTCAATGAACTGTGTGACCTTACTTCATTTTTATCGAGCGGCTATAGCAAACAGTATAATATGAAAAGGCATACCTGAAAGCCTATAATTACCGCGGCGAGGCAAACATTAGTTTCATTGAGCATTTCCACTTCTACAACAACAGACGTATCCACCAGTCACCGGTCCTACCGGACACCATCGGAAATGTACGCCGGTCACGAGGAGAATACTTGTATCAGTGTGGTAGAATCTGTGGCAACAAATACTATGGAATTGGCAGTACTATCTCTTATTTAGTCCCATATCCTGTTATACTGTTGGGGTCCACATCAGTATGCCGGTTGTTATGTCAATAGGATGAGGCGCATCGGAAGCTTTAGCCGATGGAGAATGCATTACTGATACTATTTAAGAATCCCACAGCTACACGCGATGCAATTGAGCGCCTGTCTAAGGACATCTTGTTATGGCAAAGGCTAATCATAGACGGAAGAAATTTCGTCCAGAAGAACATTACATGGGATATATATGGCAGGGAAATGATAGCACTGTTTGAGCCAGCTTTTTCGAAAGCGGATCTGCAACTGGAGAGATAGATGAAAGACCCTGTAGACGAGGAGATTAAAAAGTTTATTACTAAGCCACTTTCTGACAGTAAATTTATTAGGGTTACTGTTCCTAAATACCCTAGGATTTCGATAGTAACGCCTTCTTTTAATCAATCTGTATTTTTAGAGCGAACAATATTGAGTGTTCTCAATCAAAACTATCCGAACCTCGAGTACATCATCATAGACGGCGGATCAACAGATGGAAGCGTGGACATTATTAAAAGATACAGTGAGTATCTCAGCTACTGGGTAAGTGAAAAGGATAAAGGTCAAGCAGAAGCAATCAATAAAGGTTTCAAGTTAGCCACCGGTGATATATTAGCATGGTTGAACTCGGATGATCTGTATCTTCCAGACTGTCTTCTCAAGGTTGGCTCGGGATTTGTGAGAAATCGAACTATTGGTTTTATTTATGGGCACTCATTGCTAATAGATAAAGACGATAACTCAATAAGATATCTGTATTCAATCCCTCAGACATATCATTCTTACATTTATGATGGCGGGAATGTCTTCCAGGGAGCCGTTTTTTGGAGGAAGGAGATTTTCTGTAAGCATGGAATGCTGGATGAAAGCCTGGAATTCGCAATGGAATATAAGCTTTTTGACAGCTTTTTTAAATACGAAAGGGGCGCCTTCGTGAATGATGTTCTAGCCGCATTTAGAATCCACGCAGCAGCGAAATCATCCACTATAGCTCATATAGGCTCAACTGAGCTTGCGAGGATAAGAGGAAAACGATTTGGTATCCTGTCTGGGATTTATTATAAATGCAGATGGGTATTCTATTACATTATTTATGGAAATCTTGTAAAAACATTAAGGGAAAGAGCAAAATCCCCATCAGAACAACTCTATCGCACCAGTTAGGGTCAACGACTTGGTATATATCCTCCAATACTGTTTTGAGCACCAAGTTGGCGTAAATTTGGCCTGCTTTCCGGTGACGGGATCACTTGATAAATTATCTTAGCAGCGCCCCTTTCTTTAATCCCCTGATAATATCCTTAAGTAGCATAATATCTCCGGTCGAAAATGCCCTCGTTAGCCACATCCATAAACTAAATATAATGACGCCAGCTATTGCCAAAATCGCAATACCTAACATGCCTCCTATGTGAATAAAACTGATACACAAGGCCATTAGTGATGCCCCAATAATGACTTTAACTATAAAACGGACACTGATTGTATATTTAATGACAATTCTAGCCCAGACCATTACAGTAACCGCCAGAATTAAATATGCAACAATTGCAGCAATCGCAGAACCAATTATTCCCACTACGGGGATTAAAGCTATGTTGATACAAATGTTAGCAGTTGCTGCTATAAATATAATGGGTGTCAACCATTTGGTCTTTTGCGTCAGTAATATTACATAAACGTTTATTTGATACAACCCTAGCAATATTGTGGCCAGGGCAACCAACAAAACCAAACCAGCCCCCACCATATAGTCGGGTGTAGTAAGAATACCAAGTAGCGGTTGTGATAATATGTAGAGACCAGCTGCGCTGGGGATGGCCAGAGTCAGAAATAGTTTATTTGAATACTCCAGGTAACTCCCAACCTTTGATTGCTCCTTCTGCTCCCATAACCTGGATAGGACAGGAAATAGAGCGACCTGGATTGGGCTGAAAAACAACGAAATCAAACTACCTATAGCGAAAGAGGCCGAATAGATACCTGCCTGGCTCAGGCTGAGAAGATACGTGATGAAGTACCTGTCGCTGACACTTATTGCCCAAAACAAGATGCCGCTGGGTATTAAAGGAATGCTAAAGGCCATATAGCTTTTTAAACCTACCATTGCAGGTGTAGGCCAACCAATTTCCCTAATTATCATCCCAAAAACTACAATTGTAACGACAGATTCTATAGCTGCGATACAGCCGATAATACATGCCAGATCACTTGCCGCCGAGGCCAAAATAACCAAAGCGGCCATCTTTAACGTTGCGAGGCATATTTGAATAATAGACAACCGTCTTATTTTTCGCCTTGCCAGCCAATACGCGATCAAGAGGGAGAATACAGCTTCCGTTGCAGCCCAAAGCATAATTAAAGGGACTATGGAAGCATAATAAGGAGTGCCGAACATGATAATAGATATATCTTGCCTGAGCAACAGCGAGATGATGAGAATAAGACAATCAAAAGTTAGCACAGGCCATAACATGGCGCCGAGGGAACGCCTTCTTACTTCCTTGTCGTCCTCTCCAGCAAGAAATCTGACTATGGCGTTTCCAAAGGATAGGTTTAAGATAAATGACAGAAGCCACACAATGAAAACAGATTGCATCCACACTGCATAGGTATACGCTGTGTAGTTCTTAGTCAGAGCGGGCATGCTTATTAGCCCAACTAAAGGTACAGCTAAATTTGAAGCTGCTACCCAAAATATATTACCAATAAATTTCTGAGGTTCTGTTACAGGTTGATCATTCATATGACAGCCAGTCCACTGACTTTCAATTCGTTCATGTATTTAAATGATAACGCTCAATTCATGAAGTAACATGCTATCTCTGCAAACATGCACTGTTACAAATTCTAACTGCGTAGCACCCATAACACGCATATTACCCATATTTCATACAGGAGTGCCTCCTGTCATTATCGTTAAATAGTATATCATAGGGGCGCGAGGTATAATGTGCTTCAAAATGCGCTCCGGCTGATACCAAACCGATGGACAGGCGTGGTTGGTAGCATGATAAAGCTAATAACTGAAGACAAATACTACCGGTGGCTCCTTTTCGGCCTTGTTATTGTAGGGGGAAGTTCCTTCCTGGTTATCTTTTTACTGGTCTGGTCTGGCCCATTGCGGGCTCTATTCCCGAACCCAGTTTACTTCCCCGGCCGTGACTTCCAACTACATTACGATATTGCGGCGGCTTTCTCTACCGGACAAGATCCGGCACTGCTTTATTTCCAATTTTTCCCTCTGACCGTATTCTATTTGCTTCCCTTCAGTTACCTTGTTTTCTACCAGGCATTTATCGCAATTACCCTGTGGAACCTTCTCCTGGCGCTAATCCTGGCAATTGTAGCGGTCAGAATCCTTAAATATTACCGTGTCAACCTGCCTGCCGGAACGGTCTGGTTATTCTTCATGGCGTACATCTTCTTCTGCCCGGTTACGGCTGAACTAACCAGCGCCAATGTAAACACCCTTGTGGCCTGTTTCATTGCTTTGTTCTACTATTTTCTCTTTATCAAGAAGAGAAACGTGCTGGCGGCTTTGTGTTTAGTTGTAGCCACTCTATTTAAGATTTTTCCAGCGTTCCTGGTTCTAATGGCCGTCATAGACAGGAGATATAAATTCATTTGGGCATTTCTGGCAACACTGACCCTATGCGTGACAGTTTCCATTTTACTGATTGGCCTGCCCGCGCATCTTAATTGGGTCGAATTTCTATCTTCTGTGCACCAGGGTGGCATTGCATTAACGTATGGCCATAATTCTACGATCACTGCTGTCCTTTACAAATCACTACAGTTCTTTGGCATGCATGTAGAAGGACCAAACACAACAATTAATATCGTATGGTTGGTTATCCGGCTTGCCATGGTAATTCTCTTATTGTTCTGTCTAATTCCCGTATTCAGGAAGAAGATGGACGATCTCGAACGTAACAAGTGGACGATACTTTCGTTTTCTCTTTTAAGTGTCCTGATGATCAGCATTCCCAACGCCGCCTGGGCCTATTACGCCAGTTGCCTGGCATTGCCCTTCATTCTCTGCATTTTTTGCCTCAGGTTAAATCTGCTCGACAGGATCCTCATTGCCCTTTCGTTGGCATTTTTCTCCTTTAATACGCATATCGATAACCTTGCCGAGTTTATCGGGAATGTGCCTGGCACTATCTTCCATTTACTGCACCCGGCTGCAATCGATAACCTGCTATTTTTAGCTTTCGTCCTGATTTATATGATAAGGATGAAGCGGGGAGGAGCTGCAATTGACGCAACACCCAATTAGTATGGAACATACAGTAGAATGTCGCTCTATAGTCCGCTGAAAGGATTCAATTTGATATTGCCTGTATCATCATCCCATTTCCCATCCCCACCTACATTCAAGTAAAAAGACCTGGTGTATGGATCCCACACACCCATATAGTCTTCTTTGTTGCCAACCCAATTGCCCCTTACAGGTGTATCGTAACTTTCGCCGTATGGACCGAAATTAAGGTCACCTTTGGCATCATCCCACAGACCATCCCCATCTTTATCCAAACGGAAATAGCGACTACCAGGTTCCCAGACCCCCACCTCGTCTTTACCGTCACGGTTCCAATCACCGGCAAGGGGAACATCACTGACCTTGCCAAATGGACCGAACTTAATATCCTTAGCAACGAGATCCAATTTTCCAGTCCCCTTCAAGTCAAGATAAAAATATCCCTCATCGGCACTCAGGTCGCGGTACCAGACACCTATCTCATCTACGCCGTCCCCATTCCAGTCACCGGTAACCGGCCTGTCATCATAACCCCGCCCAAATGGTCCAATTTTCTTATCACCCTCACCAGCATCCCATGCACCGTTGCCGTTATAATCGAGGTAAAAACACAGGTCCGAAGGCCGCCATACACCGATCTCATCCTTGCCATCGCCATCCCAGTCACCTGCCAGCGGCACATCTGTCGAGTAACCAAAGGGACCAATTTTAACCGGTTGGCCGTCACCATTTTTATCGATGGTAAAATAGCCTTCAGGTTGCCACAGGCCTAGCTCCGACTCCTTATCACCATTCCAATCTCCCACAAGAGGAATTACATCCTTCTTATACTCAAAAACCTTGATGTTGGGTTGGGATTTTGAGCCTGCCTGCACTTTCTGATTCGAAGTGTAAACGAGCCTGTAGTCTTTCATCTCATCCAGCGGTACAGGGCTTATATTGGGATCCTCTCCTGTTATAATGTAAACCTTGCCACTATTCTCCTCAACAAACTGCTGCGCCGCCTCATAAGAAGCGAATTTCTTATTATCTGTTATTTCCTTGTATTTATTGCCGTCCTGCGCAGTGAACTCCCTGAAAGCGATTACATTGACGCTCTCAGGTACTACGGCCTTGCCATCGAAATTATACAACCTGGACACTGTGCTGCGGTAATATTCCGGGTAAAAAAGAATTGATGGTACATACTGGTTATTCTGCTTCTTTAAAAACATATCGTAATATTTCGAGTAATCAGAATTGCTCAGGGTAGCCAGGGCATGGAATTTGCCATCGTAGGCAGCTATCTCGTTATCGACGATAACGTAACGTGTCCCGTATGTATTTATGGCCCTGGCAGCCGACGGGCCGTCCTGGGCAGTGAAAAAATAGGCCGATCCGAGTTGACCTGTTCCCGGGTTGGTAGCCGGTGGACGCTGACCTATCCTGGCTATCCAGTAGCCGTAATCCCACCAGGCCAAAGTACCGAAGGCGCTTGCAGGATATTCAAAACCCCCATCCCGGTTTACCGGCTTGTACAAACCGTAGTAGGCGTCCGCTTCGCCAAGAGGCTCCGGGGTATTGGTGCGCAACCAGTCCACAGTTTCATACCATGCATTCGAGGGGGCAAATAAAGGCCGGGTGGCCAGGTCGACGGCAGGCTTCTGCCCATCGGGCATAGGCCCGATATTGGGGTAATATACCAGCAGTGCCATGGAGGCTAGTACCAGCACAACTGCAACATTGCCCCGTATGGCCGACCGCTTCGTTTGACGAGACTGCTTTGCGACACGCTTTTTCCCTTTGGCCGAAAGATTCATGGGAACGGTTGCCGCAGGCGACGCCTCCTTTTTCTTGATAATGACGGAAATCGGCATCCAGCAAAGATAGCCCGTGAGCAGCGCCACGTTGACAGCGAAATAATAGGCGGAACGCCGCATGGACAGGGCTGACAGCAGAATTACGAAGCTCCATACAAGGAGCAGTGTTTTATCCGTTTGCCCCTTTCTTATTACCTGGTAGAATAATACCGCCATGCACATGAGGCTCAGGAAAAAGGCCAGCATATAGTTACCCAGGGCGACCTGGAATGTGAATTTACCCTGCTGAATGAGAAGGGGCTGCATCTCCATGACGGTCGTCCCCACCGGCCAGATAAACATCACTGACAGGCTGCCGAACATCGACTGCAGCATAGATGGGCTGACCAGCGCCAGCATAACTAAACCCAATACAGCCAACCCGGCTATGACGGCCGGGTAGATAATGGGTTTTATCTCACGGCTTCTCGTCCACCGCGACATAAACGGCAACAGGATGGATGTCACCAGGCCGGCAGCAAGGGCCAGCACCGTCATAGTGCCCCGCGCCCACGGCAGGTTCACTGCCAGCGCAGCACCAAACAGGCAAACGCCCAAGACGCCAAGATAATCGGTCGGCCGGCCGGACAGGTGGTCGATAACGGCCTGAACAACGATGAATACGAAGGCTATTAGAGCGAACAGCAAGGCACCGGCCCAGGTCAACATATAGAGGCCCATAAAAATCCCGGACAAAATGCTGTACAACACCGTTTTACCCATGCCCTGCCAGCCAGCCTTTGCCAAATCGTCCAACCGCCTGCCGCTTCCTGTATTAAGCGCCAGGAACACGAAAAGCATAATACCGGTGGAGAACATTACCTCGGCGATGTGATGGTCCGTATAACCCAGCAACGACCTGTTGAGGAATTCACCGGGCATAATGGCCAGCAACCCTGCGGACATCAGTCCCAGCCACTTGCTGCCCAGAAGTGTCCCTATAATAAATACAGCCAGTACGGTCAATACCGCCAGCAGAGGCGGTATATACACCGCTATCACGTCCACCATTTGCTGATCGGCTTTACCCAGGCTTGCCAGCCAGATAATGCCGCCCATGAAATAGGCGAAAAAATCAGGGTTGCCACCGGTTTCTGTGCCACCGGGATATCGTAAATAGGGGTCGAATTGCGTCAAATGGGGGAAATGCGCAGACAGGTTATCCAGCAAGCGCATGTAATAGTAGGCATCCACGCCCGTCATCTTCACCCAATCCCCGACAAACACCTGGTCATAGGGCAACACAACCCGCAGCCAGAGCGCTACAGCCACAATTACTATTAGCAATAATAAAACAATGGCCCAGGACGGTATCTTCTTAAACGCCATATATCTGACCTTGTGGTAGATTATAACGTTAAGGCTCAGGCTAAGGCAATGAATGTGCCCGAAAGAGTATTTTGACATCAGCCGCCTGACCCTATATGCTTTAGGCCAACTGAATATTTGAAGCAGGGCGCCCGCGGGTGACCACGGGCTTAAACGGAGTGCAAACCGGCGCAATACCGGTACAGTCCCGCCTACTGTTAAAGTCAGAACGCCACCCTGCTGAAAAGCTGCCTCCGCGGAGCAAGGAGGCGGGATTTGTTATTTATTGACAGTCCCCCTGCTCCCACGGGCAGGGGTTTTTTATTGACAGGGGGGCTTGATATGAAAAATGTACCGGTCAAATCATTGATCTGCGCGGCGCTGGCCGTCCTATTATGCGTTTGCGCCTGCGCTGTACCGGCCGTGCCCTTTAGCGAACAGAAAGATGACTCGGGCAACACCATAATGCAGGCGCCCCCCTCGCAACGCATCATCTCTTTGGCCCCCGCCAATACCGAGATTATCTACGCGCTGGGATTAGAGGACAGGCTGGTGGGCGTCACCGAGTTCTGCAACTACCCGCCGGACGCCAAAAACAAGGCCCGGGTAGGGGGATTCAGCACGGTGGACATCGAGAAGGCGGTGGAACTGAGGCCGGACCTGGTTCTGGCCTCAGACATCCACAGCAAGAGCGTCACACCGCAGCTTCAGAAAATGGGATTCCGCGTGGTCTCGCTCTACCCTAAAACGGTCAAGGGCGCCATCAACGATATCGTGCTGACGGGCGAACTTGCCGGCGCCAGTAAGGCCGCGGCGGAACTGACCACCTCGCTGCAGAAACGCGTGGACGCAGTGACGGCCGTAACCACCGGCCAGGCGCCCGGGCAGCGCCCTCGTACCCTGCTCATGATCTGGAACGACCCGCTGATGGTAGCGGGCAATTCCACCCTGATCGATGACATCATCCGCATGGCGGGCGGGACCAATATCGCCACTGACATCAACGGATTCGGCTCCATGAACCTGGAATCCATGATCAGCGCGGACCCCCAGGTCATCATCGTGCCCACCAGCATGGACAATTCCAGCGATCCGCTTTGGGACTTCGTGACCACCGACCCGCGCATGAGCAACACCTCCGCCGTCAAGAACAGCCGGGTTTACAAGATCGAGGGGGACCTGGTATACCGCTACAGCCCGCGCTTCATAGCGGCACTGGAACAAGTTGCCTCATTCCTGCACCCGGAGCTTTTCTCCAAACCGGCGCAATGATTTACCCACGGGCAATAAAGAAATATTCAGATGGAAACAACACTAAAAAGGGAACTTGATCTGCACCGCGCCAGGGTGAACCGGGGGAGGCTGGCGCTGGCGCTGGCGGCGCTGGGACTGGCCGCAGTGGCCCTGTGGGCGGTCACGGCCGGCAGCACCGCCATCCCACTACCGGACATACTCGCCGTTTTGCAGGCAAGGCTGTTTGATCCGGGCAATACGGACGCCTACTCCTCCGTCCTAAACACCATTATCTGGGACATACGCATGCCGCGTGTGCTCATGGCAGGACTCACCGGCGCTGCGCTGGCGGTGGCCGGGGCAGCCTACCAGGGCATGTTCCGCAACCCGCTGGCCGACCCCTACCTCACCGGTGTTTCTCAGGGGGCGGCGCTGGGCGCCGTCTGCGGATTCCTGCTGCCGGTAGCCTTCCCGGCTGCCATGGTACCCGTGCTGGCCTTCCTGGGGGCCATAATCAGCGTGGGAGCGGTATATTCCATAGCTCGAACCGGCAAGACATTACCCGTCACCACCCTCATACTGGGCGGCGTGGCCATCGGGGCATTTTTGGCATCCATCACTTCCTACCTCATCATCATCTCAGGTGACCGCGTGCATGGCATCGTGTTCTGGCTGCTGGGCACGTTCGCCCTGGCCGACTGGTGGCGGGTGGGCATTATGACGCCCTACATACTGGCCGGAGCAACCGTCCTGCTGCTGACGGCGCGCCCGCTCAACGTGATGCAGCTGGACGAGGAGCAGGCCGAGCAACTCGGCATAAATGTGGAACGCACCAAGATCATCATCCTGGTGGCTGCCACGCTGGCCACGGCCGCGGCGGTGTGCTTCTGCGGCGCCATCGGATTCGTGGGCATTATAATCCCCCACGCAGTTAGGATGATATGCGGGCCGGACTACCGCCTGCTGATGCCCATGTCCCTGCTGGGCGGGGCGGCTTTCCTCATACTGGCCGACACGGCCGCCAGGACAATCATGGCACCGGCCGAGATACCGGTGGGCATCATTACCGCCATCATCGGCGCCCCCTTCTTCCTCTACCTGCTCAACCAGAAGAAAAAGGCGGTGTTCTAATGCCGGTAATATCCCTCACCAACGCAGGCTTCAGGTACGGTGAGAGGACGGTGCTGTATGGTATAACGCTGGAAACGCGGCCCGGCAAATTCCTGGCGGTAATCGGGCCCAACGGCTCGGGCAAGAGCACGCTGCTCAAGGGCATGTGCGGACTGCTCAGGCCGTTCAGCGGCTCGGTCAAATTGGACGGACATCCCATGGACAGCCGCAGCCGCGTACAGGTGGCACGCAAGATCGCTCTGGTGCCGCAGGGGGCATTCCTGCCCGAGCTTTTCACAGCAATGGAGATCGTGCTAATGGGACGCACGCCCCACCTGGGACTGTTCAGGTATGAGGGCGGCAGCGATATCCTGGCCGCGGCAAATGCCATGGAGGCCACTGAGACAGGACTGCTAGCCGGCCGCCGTGTCAACGAGCTGTCCGGCGGGGAAAGGCAGCGGGTGCTGATCGCCCGCGCACTGGCACAGGATGCCGGGATACTACTGATGGACGAACCAACTGCCAACCTGGACATAAATTACCAGGCGGGCATACTGGATTTTCTTAAAAAGCTCTGTCGGGAACGGGACCTGAGCATAGTGTCGGCCCTGCACGACGTCAACCTGGCCTCGCAGTACGGCGACCAGGTCATAATGCTAAAAAACGGCGTTATATTTAAGGAGGGCAGGCCACAGGACGTTATAGACTCCCCCACCCTGCGCGAGGTATTCGGCGTGGAAGTTGCGGTCTGCCCCCACCCGGTCAACGGGTTGCCCACAGCGCTTGTCACCTCGGCCGGAAATGCGGAGGACAGGTAGCGGTGGGACTTTCAGGGCTCTACATCCTGTGCGGGGCGCTGCTGCTGGATGCTCTTCTGATTGAGGCGCCCAACCGCTTCCATCCCGTGGCATGGCTGGGAAATCTCATCTCCGTGGAGATGAAATCGGAGCCCGCAACGGGGCCGCGGAGGCAATTCTTTTTCGGTATGGTAATGGTCATTTTAACCTGCGCGGCCGTCGCAGTCCCGCTCTATTTCGGACTCGCCTGGCTACTCACCCTCAACCCGATCATTTATGTCATCCTGTCGGTCTGCCTTCTGAAAAATACGTTCTCTCTGAGGGGACTCTGGCAGGCAGTGCAGGAGGTGAAGCTAAGCCTGCGCAAGAGTGACCTTGAAGCGGCCAGGATTAGGGCGCGGGCACTGGTCAGCCGCGACACATCCGGTTTAAGCCATGAGCAACTGATGTCGGCGGCTGTTGAGTCCTGCGCAGAAAACCTGTGTGACAGCTTCATCGCGCCACTGTTCTATTTCGCCCTCTTCGGGCTTCCCGGGGCCATAGTGTACCGCATCGTAAATACATTCGACGCCATGGTCGGGTACCGCGGCCGCTGGGAATACACCGGCAAATTTGCCGCAAGGATGGACGACGCCCTCAATTACGTACCCGCCCGGCTGAGCGCAGTCTTGATCGTAACCGCCTCGGGCCTATGCCGGGCCGACCCCGCCGGGAGCTGGCGGGCCATGCTGGCGCAGCACGGCAGGACACACAGTCCCAACGCTGGATGGAGCATGTGCGCCATGGCGGGTTCACTGGGCGTAGTACTGGAAAAAAGCGGCGAATACCGGCTGACCGGCGGCAGCGCAGTAATATCGATCGCTGCTGTGACACAGTCGCAGGCCGTGATGCTGACGTCCGCGGGCATGTGGGTGATGATAGTTGCGGCTGCGGAGGTGCTGATTGGCCTTGCGCATTAATCCCCACATCGAGGCTATAGCCACCGTCGAGCACGGCGGTACGGGCTGGGCCGGGCTGAAGGGCATGGACGGCGTACTGGACTTCAGTACCTGCTGCAACCCGTACGGACCGCCCTCCGAGGTGCGCCGGGCCCTGCGTAAAACGGACATCTCGGACTATCCTGATCCCCACTCACGCGAACTGGTGAAATCCCTTTCGCGGAACCTTGGCATAGCCGCCGCAAATATCATCGCGGGGAGCGGCTCGACCGAGATCATCAGGTCAGCCGCGCAGGCATACCTTTCAGCGGGCGACAGCGTGGTCATCACGTCACCCACATACGGGGAATATGAACTGTCATGCCGGCTGGCCGGGACCGCTGTGATCAAATATAAGCTGAGAGAAGAGCACGACTTCAAACTGCACATGGACGGCTTCATTTCCTTCGTGCGCGGCCACAATCCGAGGGCTGTCTTCCTTTGCAACCCCAATAACCCCACCGGCCAATTGCTGCCTCAAGGGGACGTGAGCAGGCTGGTGACAGCTTTCCCCGATACACTGGTAATAATTGACGAGGCCTATATGGCATTCACGGCAGAAAGCGGCGATGCACCCGCGCTGATAAAGGAGCCCAACGTGCTGGTGATACGGTCAATGACCAAGGACTGCGCCCTGGCCGGCCTGCGGCTGGGTTACGGGCTGGCCTGCCGGGAGATCATCGGCAACCTGGAAAAGGTGCGTCCCCCCTGGAACGTCAACATCCCTGCCCAGCAGGCGGGCATTGCCGCCTTAAGCAGCGGCGGCTACATGCGGGAATGCAACGCCCAGATACAAAAGTGTAAGACCTACCTGGTTAGCAAATTGGCCGCTCTGGGATACAAGTTAATACCCACTGACACGCATTTCTTCCTGCTGAAGGCAGGCGATGCCGCCCTTTTTAAAAGCCGCCTGCTGGAAAAGGGTCTCTTGGTGCGGGACTGCGCCTCCTTCGGGTTGCCGGCCTACGTGCGCATCTCGCCGCGGCGCATGGGTGACTGCCGCAAGCTGGTCAAAGCAGTCGCGGAGATAGCCGGGGAAGCTGGTTGAGGCCCATGCTGTACAATATTATTTGCGGAGGGACACATGGCAGAGCAGGATTTTAGGGGACTGGTACAGGTTTACACGGGCGACGGCAAGGGCAAGACCACCGCTGCGCTGGGGCAGGCTCTGCGCGCCTCCGCCCAGGGTCTGAGGGTGATCTTCATCCAGTTTCTCAAGACACAGCCCGGGGGGGAGAATTTCTTCGCGGACAAGTACAAACCATTCGAGATCATCCAGTTCGGCAAGGGTGACCTTTTCAAGAAAGGGGAGGAGGAAATCCTGCGGGAAACCCGGGCGGCCTACGACTTCGCTGTAAATGCATTGACCGGGGGTAAGTACGACGTGGTGGTGCTGGACGAGATATTCATCGCCAACTGGCGGGGCATGATCAGCCTGCCTCAGGTACTTGAGCTTATAAAGATCAAGCCGCCTGGCGTGGAGCTGATTCTCACAGGACGCAAGGCCCCGCAGGAGGTGGTGCGGCAGGCCGACCTGGTGACCGAAATGCTCATGATCAAGCACCCCTTCTCGGAGGGGATCCACCAGCGCAAGGGGATAGAATATTAATGAATAATGTCCTGTCATTGCGAGGAGCGCAGCGACGAAGCAATCCAATTGCCAGGGACAAGATTGCCGCGCCCTTCGGGCTCGCAATGACAGGGTGAAAACGGGATCCTCTGATGACGAGGTTAGATTAGGGCTTATGAACAACATGCAAAAGTTGGAGAAACTGGTCCGAAGGGTAGGACCTCCCGACGAAGCAGCCCGCGAGGCCGCCAGGCTAAGGTTGTACAGCCTGACCAAGCCGCGCGGCAGCCTGGGTGCGCTGGAAGAACTGGCGGCACAGATAGCCGGCATACGCGGTGAGGCCATCCCGCGTATAAAAGACAAGGTCATTATTATCATGGCAGCCGACCACGGCGTGACCGCACGCGGCATCAGCCTCTACCCGCAGGAGGTCACACGCCAGATGGCGCTCAACTTCGTTGCGGGGGGTGCCGCCATTAACGTACTGGCCCGCATGGCCGGGGCGCGCGTGGCCATCGTGGATATGGGCGTAAAGGGTGGTCTGCCGTCATACCAGGGAATCGAATGTAAAATGATCGACTTCGGCACCGCCGATATGAGCGCCGGACCGGCTATGAGCCGGGACCAGGCCATAAGCAGCCTGCTGTCAGGGGTGGAGGTGTTCGAAAATGAACTGGCAAGCGGCCTGGAGATCCTTGGTACCGGCGACATGGGCATAGGCAACACAACATCGGCCAGCGCCATCACGGCGGCCATGACGGGCAAACCTGTTCGGGAGGTGACAGGCCGCGGCACAGGCATCGGGAATGAACAATTGGAACACAAGATAGAGATCATCGAGCAGTCACTGGCGATCAACAGCCCGGACCCCACCGACGCAATCGGTGTTCTGCAAAAAATAGGGGGCTTCGAAATCGGGGGGATGGCCGGCGCCATGATCGCGGGAGCGGCCAACCACGTACCCGTGGTTATCGACGGATTCATCTCGGGTGCGGCAGCCCTCATAGCGGCGGGCATTTGCCCACAGATCAAGGATTACCTGATCGCCGCCCACCTATCATCTGAGAGGGGGCACGCCGCCTGCCTGGAACGTATAGGGTTGCGGCCGCTGCTGGATCTCGACCTTCGACTGGGCGAGGGCACGGGCGCCGCGCTGGGCATATTTTTAGCGGAGTGTTCGATCAACCTCATGCGGGAAATGGCCACCTTCGAGGGGGCAGAGGTGTCCGATATCACACAGGAGGTAAAGCTGTGAGCTTCTGGGCCGTGCTGCGCTTCCTGACCATCCTGCCCGCGCCCGCACTAAAGACCGGCGATACAGCGGGCGGCACCCGTCTGGCAACCCCGGCATCTGAGAAGCCCACCGAATACGCCCCTGGTGATATGAAGACCATACTCATTCTTCCCGCGGAATCAGCCGGGGATGAGGAGATGCGGCTAACCGGGCGTTCCATAATATATTTCCCCGTTGTAGGGCTGGTCATCGGGCTGCTTCTGGCCCTTCTTTACGCCGTGTTCCGCCTCTTTCTGCCCTCTGCCGTGGACAGCATCCTGCTTGTGGCCGCGCTGGCCGTCATCACGGGGGCCCACCACATCGACGGACTGATGGATACCTGCGACGCGCTGGTGGCAGGCAAGACCAGGTTCCAGCGACTGGAGATCATGGCGGACACGCGCGTGGGGGCCTTCGGCATCACAGCCGCCTGTTTGCTGCTGCTCACCAAGTACGCTTGCCTTTCGTCTGCTCTAAGCATATCCGCCCTGTTGACCTTTCCCCTGCTCAGCCGCTGGGCCGTCACGGGACTGGTACTGCTCTTCCCGGCGGCCAAAGAGAGCGGTTCCTTCTTCGCCCTCAAAAGCGGCGCGAGTTGGAGCGGGTATGCCGGGGCAACGGCCATAGCGCTGGCCGCCGCCATACTGCTCAATGGACTGATCATAGGCCCGCTGCTGATGGCCGGGATTTTCATACTGCTGTACTACCCAGGCCTGCTCTTCAAGCACCTTTTCGGCGGGCTGACGGGCGACTGCTGCGGCGCGCTGATCGAGACGGGGGATGCCGCCACACTGGTCTTGATCATTGCCCTGACGCACCTGATGCCCTATGTATCCGGCTACAACCTGTTCAAAATCCCATTTCCTTTTTGATTTGATATGACCGCTGACAAGAGACTCATACTGATACTGGGCGGTGCGCGCAGCGGCAAGAGTTCCTACGCCCAGCAACTGGCCGGGGAAAGGGGCGGCAGGGTACTCTTCTGCGCCACGGCCCAGCCGCTGGACGATGAGATGGGGGAGCGCATCCGGGCCCACAGGCAGTCGCGTCCACCCGGCTGGGACACCCTGGAAGCCAAGGACGGCCTGGCAGCCGCGCTCGAAGGCGTAGCCGGCAAATACGACACGGTCATCATCGACTGTATCACGCTGCTGGCCGCCAATTGCATGGGGGAGACAATTGACCAGTGCACAGCCGAAAAAGCTGTGGCTGACGAAGTGGACGGCCTGGTCGAATCGATGCGCCGCTCGGATTGCAGCTTTATATTAGTCTCCAACGAGGCAGGCAGCGGCATAGTGCCGGATAACAGGTTGGCGCGGGTATACCGGGATGCCCTGGGCAAGGCCAACCAGCGGCTGGCGCAGGCCGCCGATCAGGTCATACTCATGACGGCGGGACTGCCGCTCAAGCTGAAATAGCTGCCCTCTTAATATTCCCTTAACAATCATGGGCCATAATCAATTGTACGTGAGCTTTCACCGCAGCGTACGCGGTGAAATCGACAACGATATGAATTGTCATTATAATACAGATATAAATGCGCCCGGCCTTACGGATTGATACCCGGTGATAAGCGAAAGGCAAGCACATATGTCCCTCTTCAGATGGCTGGCCGTATGGGCGGTCGCGTTCATCCTTGCTGCCGGCCTGTTTCCAGGCGGCGTGCAGGCGGCGGCGCCCATCATCTCGGGTTCACCGCCCAGCGGGCAGGTGGGCTCACCCTACAGCGCCAGCTTCTCGGCCAGCTGCAACGGCACAACCTGTTCAGCAGCCACCTGGTCCATATCCGGCACTCCCCCGGGATTAATAGCCTCCGGCAGGTCCATCATGGGCACGCCCTCGACGCCGGGCACCTTCCCGGTTGACGTGAGCGTAACCGACCCATCATGGGGCAGCTCTGCCGCCAGCTTCATCATCATCATAACCTCGCCAGCACTGACCTTCTCCACCACCAGCATACCCATGGCAACGGTGGGCATGGCCTATTCGGCCAGCATCGTGGCAACGGGAGGCATAGGCAGCATAAGCTACGCCCTCACGAACGGCGCATTGCCGTCCGGGCTCACCTTCAGCAACGGCCAGATATCCGGCACGCCGGCGCGCGGCACTGCGGGCGGCTACTCTTTCACGGTAACAGCCACGGCGGGTACGACCACGGCCCAGCAGAGCTACTCGCTGACCGTTGACAAGGGCAGCTACGACGTGACCGTCAGCATCTCCTCCGGCCTGGCCGAGGGCCAGACCCGCGTCTACGTGGACAACATCCCCCGCGCCACCCTGCGGGGAGGCGAGTCATACAAGCTGACCAAGCTCGACCCCGATACTTCATCCACTGTATCGGTCGACAACTACGTGACGCCATCCGGGCGGACCGATATCCGTTACAAGGCGGAGTCCAGCTCGGCCACGGTCAGCGCGGGCATCAACCAGGTGCTCTTCACCTACTATCCCGAATACGATATCACGATCGGCAGCGATCCCGCCGGCATAACCTCGGTAACCGGATCCGGCTGGTACCGCGAGGGCAGGCCGCTAAATATCAGCGCGCCCACTGAAGTGGCAAAGGACGCCGAATCGCAGTACAGGTTCTCCTACTGGCTGACGCCCAGCGGTGAAAAGATCAGCTCGCCCACGCTCAACACGGTGGTCACTTCAGCCGGCAAATACGTAGCCAGCTACGACCTGTACTACAGGCTGACGGTGGACTCAAAATACGGCAACACAGCGGGAGGAGGCTGGCAGAAGGCAGGCACCATCGCCAAGTGGAGCGTGGCACCGGAGGAGGTGGCCATGCCGGGCATAGCCGGCTTTTTCGGAGGGAAATTCCGGGCACTGCTCACCTCCGGCTCCGTGCTGGTGGAGGGGCCCAAGGCTGTCTCGGTACAGTGGGACCCTGACTACTCAACGCCGGCGGTTACCATTCCCATCGCGGCTTTAGTCATCGCGGGTATTATCTACGGCCTGTACTACATGACCAGGCGCAGCCGCGGCCAGCAGCCGGTCCCCTGGGCCACGCAGGTGCAGCAACAGCCGCCCCCGCCGCCACCCCCGCCCATATATTACCCTCCCTATCCCCCGCCGCTGCCACCACCCCTGCCTCCGCCACCCACCGCCCTGCCACCGCAAACCACGGTAGTTATGATCGGGGACGGGCTCAAGAAAACCCCGCAGGGGACCAGGGAGCAACTCATGGAGAAATTCGGGGAGCTCCTGCAGAAATACGAGGATGAACTGTCCCAGGGACGGGAACTGCCCTCAACGCCCGAGTTTCCCGAGATGGCCACGGTGATCGAGAAGAAGGAGCTGGCCGCCCCCAATTTCAGCGGCGCCGTTGACTCCACGGCAGAGAGGTCCCCGGCCGCTGAGGAGTGCGGCTCAACTTCCAAGAAGCTGTTGCGCACGGTGGTCACTCAGTGGAAGAACACCGCCATCAAGCCGATCACGGTGACCCCGGGCGACAAAAAGAGCGCAGCCATGGCTGGCGGGCGGACGGTCACATGGACGCGCGAGTCGTACAACGAGTGGGAGCTGCACATCTGCAAGCTGCCGCTGGGGCACAAGGGCACGCACAAGGGCGCAACCGAGATAGTCTACAGTGTCCTCGATACAATCAGCGAGGACCGCAACTACGGGCCCAAGCAGCCGCTAAAACCCCCGGCCCCGCATTACACCGACGGCATGCCTGAGATAGATATACCAGCCTCACAGATAATACCCCCCGACCAGCTTCCGGCCTGACCGGCGTAAACTGCGCGGCAGGCTGAAACGTTCTATAATCATCAATATGGCTGCGTTTTATTCCCGAATAAACGGCAAATGGCCGGCCCCTGCAGTCCTTACGCTGGCCGTGATACTGGCTGCATACGTAGCTCCCTGGCCCGCGCAGGCCGGCCGCATGATGTGGAGCACGGTGGATACGCCCAGCAGCCAGTTCGATACGCTGGCCAGCCCATCCGAGATCAATTTCCTGGCCATGTCAAGGGATGGCCGCACTTTTTACGCTTCGGATACCTCGCAGGGCAAGCTTTACCACTCGGAGGATGCCGGCACGAGCTGGCTGGAGATCAGCGTTAACCTTGCTTCGGCCGGGGCGGAACTGCCGGCCTGGAACATAGCTATGGCACCCGATAACCCGGGGGTTGTCGTGGCGGCCACCAGCACAGGCAGCCGTCCGCGGCAGGTCTACGTATCTACAGACGGTGGACAGACATGGAACGATACGGCCTTCCCGGCATCATCCGACATCAGCGCGCTGGCCATCTCCCCCCTCTACGGTACATACGATATCGCGGCCGGCACCCGTTCCGTCGGTGCGGGAGACGTCTACACATATAAAGCGGGCGGCACAGGAGGAGCATGGGCCGCGCAGGGGCTTGGCGGCGATGTGCTCTCCATATGTTTTCCCCCGTCCTACAGGTCGGATACTTCGATAGCGGTGCTCTACTCCACGGCAGCGGGCACCTATTTCAACGCCGGCATACACGACCTCAACGCCAATACAACCAACTGGGGGTCGATTTACGGTGGCAGCCCTCCGGAGATAACGGCGGGCGGGGCCGGCAGTTCGCCCAAGGCCGGACAGGTCGTGAGCGGGTGCCTGCAACTGACGGCCGACTACTCTGGACAGGCGCCGGCTATGTGCCGGGCTTATCTTAGTGTGGACGCCCCGGGCAGCAACGCCGGGATATTCAGGATAGATAATACCGTCGTATTTCAGCTAATGAGCTCACAGGCCAACCGCCGCATCTACAGCATTGCCTACTTCGGCACCTATGCCAGCGGCAAACTGCTGGCAGGCGCGGTGACAGGCGACGCCGTAAGCGGCAGCGTGTTGACATGGTTTACCGACGCCCCCATGGCCTGCCCCACCACCTGCTGGTACCAGACGGAGAAGCAGCCCACCGGGGCCGCCGGTTCCGGCTACGGCAACGCCATTTTATTCTGGTCCCCAGACGGAAGCCGTGCCTATTGCGGCACCGGCTCAGCCTTGCTGACCGGCCCGGCGGCCTGGCCGGCAGGCTACCTCAACAGCGTGCCCCTGGACGAGTCGGCCTTCTCACTGAGCAGGGACAACGGGCTGACCTGGAACCAGGAGAGCCTGATAGACACCGAAATAAGTTTCCTCACCGACGTCGTTGTTTCGGCTGACTCCGGCACCATTTATTTAGCCTCCATAAACAAGCTGGGCGCCGGGCTGGACAGCATCTGGCGCTCGGGCGGGACGGCAACGGGCAAGTCGTGGGAGCGAGTGCTCTGCCTGCCATCAGCCAGGGACGACATCATACTGCGCATGAGCAACTACGGGAACGACGGCGCCGTCTTCATGGCCTCGCGTGGCACGTCCGACCTGCGCCAGTCGCAGGACGGTGGCCAGACCTGGAAGGAACAGCTGCCCGGGATGAATGTGACCGACCTCTCGGTCACCAGCATCAATGGCACGCGATACCTGTACGCGCTCTCCGGTGCGTATGTGCGCAGGGCAAACGCCTCGTCGTTGCTCTCCCAGTGGTCGCAGCAGGTTGCCACCACGCTTTCCTCCGCGCACACCATTTTTGCCGCGCCCGACGGAGTGGTGGTTGTGGGCGGTGACAGTTCCGACGGCAGAGTAGCATTTTCCCCGGACGGCGGTCCGTTTATGGTCACGGCGGATTTGCCTTCCACCGGCCGCATTCACGCCATCGTGGATTACAGGTTCAGCAACACCGCTTTGATCTACGCCGCCAGTGACGCTGCGGATAGTGATATATACTACTGGTTTATCGGCGCCAGGCGCTCTTGGGACGTCATGGGAGCGCCTTCTTCGAGCTTCTGGGGGTTGGCCCAGATGGGCACATTCTACGGGGCCGCCACTGAACTTGGCGGGTCCACAGTCGACAGGACGCTGTACCCGGAATCGCTGGGCCCACCCGTCATAGAATGGGACTCGCTGACCACTGGATTGCCGGCGGGAGTGGTTTTCACACGTGAACCCATTTCGCTCAAGCTGTCGGCCGGCGTCAACCTCTGGGCTATCGACAACAGGCAATATGATTACACAGCAAGCGAGGGAAGGTTATGGACCTTCTGCGACTGCCTTTCACCCACTCCCCGCTACACCCTGCCAACGCCATCCACCCCTTATAACGAATTACCTCCTTCATCGCCACTACCCCCCACTCCAAAGCCCGCGTCTCCGCAACCTGAAGTCATCAAACCCGTCATTCCCGGTGCTTCAGAAAACGTGCAGGCCACACATGTGACCCCTCCCACTGCGCCGGTTGCACCGGCGCTTTCGGCGCCTTCAGAAAACGGCACCATCTCACTTGCCGCGCTTTTTGCAAACGACATCTACCTGTGGATATGCGCGGTGGTGGCGGTCATGGTAATAGTGCTGATTATTGCCATAATCGCGACCTCAGTCTCCCGCAAGCGTTATTAATGCCATCTCCACCGGGGGTAGCGATTATGTCATGCAGTTACATACCCAACTGTTGATGCCGCAATGCCTTGCGCCTGGCTATGACGGCCAACGCAGTTTCCCTGCCGCGCTTGAGCGCTGAAAGGTAGAGTGACCTGAGGTGTTCCGTCCTCAGTTTTTCGCCGTTGGCGCACCACTGGTAGATGGCCTGGCCGACGGTATAGGTGCCGGCATAGGCTACGGCGATCTTGGGGACGATGCCGTACGCAGGTATCAAGCCTACCAGGAGCCTGGCCACCTGCCTCCAGAGGAAGGCGCTGCCCACCACGGCGGTCATCTTGGGGATGGTCTCCTTCCAGTCGGCCGTCAAGCCCATGGCCAGCGATATCTTGTAGGCCATGAGGGCCTGGTTCTTGGTGAGGACCACGATGTCGGCCATATTGAGCGGAAGGTCGAGGAACACGTTGATCTCGGCCAGGCCGGTGGCAAGGCTGTAGGTGCTGTTAACCAGGCAGGCGTCGTCGATCAGTTTGCGGCAGGCGGCCTGTCGCAGCATGGGAAGGTTACGTGCAAGCTGAACTTCCCTCCCCGGGCAGGCGCGCAGCATGGCCGGAACAAGCATCCCGGTCAGCGCCCCACGGTCGGTGAAGTCCGCTGCCACGGTCTGCGCACCCTGACAATCCTCGACAGGCACAACAGCCCCATCCTGCGGCCGGCATTGCTGGTTGTAGCAGACTATAACCGGGACCCTGTCGCGCAAGAGTTGCCTTGATACCTGCTGTGCACGGGCAGCATCATCACCGGGTGTACCCATCACAAGCAGGGCAAGAGTGTAAGTTCCCGCAGGCATTTGGCCTTCGAGACCGTACTCACTTACCTGCGGCACAGCTGCCTCTGCCTGCACGCCGGGCCCGGTGAGCAACTGCTTGATCAGGGTTGATTTGCCTGCACCCCTTTCACCAATGACCGCCAGGTGGAAAGGCGACTCGGCCTGACGGCGGATGGCATTGAGGTCCACCTCGCGCAGCAGTTTGAATCCAGCTGCCAGGTCAGGCCATTTAGCCATATTTACCTACCATACGGAATAAAGTTTAGCGCAACCCTTCCATTCAGGCCACAATCCGGCTGAATTAATCAGTCAGCCGGATATCCCAGGAAAAAATGGTGTTATCTCTTCGACTTATCCCGGGATGCCTTATCTGCGTACATCAACTTATCTGCCTGCTCAAGCAGATCCTCTATAGTAGCAGTCGCATCGGGCAGACAAATTACGGTGCCTGTACTGAGGGACAGGTAATACTTCTGGCGCCCGCGCATGTTCAGAATATCCAGTTGTTCTGCCAAACGTTCTTTAATGACCGCAGCGCCGTCCTGGTCTGCCGGGATAGCCAGCACGGCAAACTCGTCGCCGCCCAGGCGGCCGATGATATCAGATTCCCGAAAAGTATTCTTGAGGACTTCGCTGGCTTTAAGCAGGGCCTTATCGCCCTCGCTGTGCCCGAGGGTATCGTTAATCCATTTCATGCCGTCCAAATCCGCGTATAAAAGCAGCAGATTATCTTTGGCACGCCTGCTTATTTTGAGCTGCTGGGCGGCAATGGTGAGAAAACCCCTCCTGTTATAGAGTCCGGTAAGCTCATCGATGTACGAAAGCGCGCGCAACTCTTCCTCACTACGCTTTAGATTGCGGAACAGCAGGTCAAAGGGTTTTGTCAGGCCTGTTTCAATAATGGCTTTGTAGATCAGGTAAAAAGAGACAAGTATCAGCATGTGACCCAGCATATTGGAGAATCCGTAAACACTTACGTACGCTGTGAACGCCATCTCGGCAGCTATGCTCAGTATTATGGACCCGGTTAACAGGCCCAATACGTTGCGCTCGAACGCCTTCCTTTCAACCAGCAGAAATATCAGGGAGCCCAGCAGGATAGCCGAAATGATATATTCGCTGTAAATTTTAAAGTGTGTTAACCCGGCGCCTTCCACGTAGCAAACAGGGAAAATATTCCAGTAAAAAATGGACAGCAGCGTGAGTAAAGTGGCCGCGGCATACGCGGCAAGCACAAGGGGAACATTGACCTTTCTCCTTATAAAGAAAGTTGCAATGAGAAAAGACACTGCCAACATGTACCTCATAGCGATCCACAGCTGGGTGGGTAGGTTGGCATCATATCCCTGGAAAACACCCATGCCCTTGTAAGCAAGGGCATGCACAATATCGATGACCGCAATAAACAGGAAACTTATACCAAGGAAGAGAACATAGTTGTTGTCCAGGAAGCGGCGTGAATTCCAGGCTATTAAGAAAATGCAGGATGCGACTACAATGGAAAATATTTCAACAATGCTGTGAAACAATATGTAGCTGTACAGGCTGCACCAGTATAACCCGCCAATCACCGCGCACCATGCCAGTACCTGCAGCAGAATATTTACGTATCTGCCCGTCACGATAGGCCTTTTCCTGGCTCTTTCCTCAACCATGCCCTGTGCACTCTCCTGGCAATAGTGCCGGTGCATACGGCCGTGCGCCTTTTATAAACTCGCCGGCGGCCTGATTATCTGCCCAGGCGGCTGCGGTTGCCCCACCATCCCCCGCCGTAGGTGGAGATATCGATAATGAACCCCAGTATAACCAGCGCCCAGGCAAAGGGATTGGACAGCCCCAGGTACTGGTAAACGATGACATAGAATATGGCGGTGTAGGGAAGGAATATCAGGCCCAGCAGCGGTATGATGAAGTTAGGCCCAAACGCCATGGTAACCATAGGCGAAAAAAGCCACATGCACAGGAGTGCAAAGCGGGGACCGATCAACAGGAACAGCGTTACAAAACAGCACATATTGCCTCCTCCATGGCGGATATATTAACGCCATATTATGGCAGATTTTTGTTCTTTATAATAGTGCAGTGCAGGTATGGTGGACCTGGGGAGATTCGAACTCCCGACCTCCTGAATGCAAATCAGGCGCTCTCCCAATTGAGCTACAGGCCCGCAAGACCACATATTATACTAAATCCGCTTCAGTTTGCTAAACACAGGTTCCGTGTGTTGCCTACTTCTTGCCCTTACCCGCCTTAGCCGGCGCGCTGTCTGCCGGGCCCATCCAATGCTCGTAGTGAACGCGCTCAGGTTTGAACCTATCCTCCATGCGCGGCCCCTCGCTGTTATAGCCTATGGAAACAAGCGAGATCGGCACTATCCTGGCAGGCATATTGAGCAGCTTACGCATCCCGTTCATCCGCTCCTCCACGGGGAAAATGCCAACCCAGACCGCACCCAGGCCCAGGTCATGTGCAGCCAAAAGCATATTCTGCGTGGCCGCCGAGCAGTCCAGCACACCCCTGCCTTTGGAAAGCTCAAGGGCGCTGTCGTTGCAAACCAGTATGGCCAGCGCGGCCTCCTTAAGCATGTGCGCGTGCGGATGAAAGGCCGGCACCTGGACCAGTGTCTTGCGCTCAGTGATGACCACAAAATGCCAGGGCTGCTCGTTGGCTGCCGAAGGGGCGGCCATACCGGCCCTCAATATTTGCTCTACCGCCTCGGCAGGCACGCGGTTAGCGGTATACTTCCTGATACTGCGGCGTGTCATGATCGCTTCAATGGTATCCATCGCTTCACCTCGTTCCTGACTGATTTAGATGCGCCGCCTCAACTTGTCGATCCAGCGCCAGATCAATATGATCAATGTAATTACGGCTGCTGCCAATACGTAGGGCCAGATCATCTCGTATAAAGGTGTGGGCGGTGGCTGTTTATATCCCTCCAGGTTTACCTTGAGCTTATTATCCAGGCCGCTGGCAATATGCAATGTGGAATCAACCCGCTTGCCCTCTTTCTCGACAATGATCTTGTATGTACCGTAGAAACCGCGTAACCGGGCAATGCCGTCATCCCCTGTATAAGTATCACCCCGTGACCACCACTTGTTGCGTATAAGTTCGAGCAGGCGGTTGTAGGCCGGCTTTTTCGTCATATCCTGGCGCAGCAGCCCGGCGGGGGCCCCCTGCCAGGCGCCATAGTCGGAGAGGTCCCACCATGTTATGGCACGTACCGAGGGGTGGCTGAAGAGCATGGTGTAGAACTTCTCCACATAGTCGGCCTGCGCAATCTCCCCGGCCGGCGTAGTGGGCCATTCGGACACCTGCTGCTCGGATGATATACCGGTCTTGGGGCTCCCGCTTAAAACGGTGACCTCGCTGAAATGCAGTGGCACGTCGAAATCCTTGAAACGTTCGGCCGTGTCCCAAACCTGGTAGAGCGGCCAGTTGCCGCGGTGCATGTGCGACTGTATACCTATGGCATCAAATTTCCCTTTCTGGCGTATGATACCCTGGAGCAGGTCGCGGAAATCCTGGTCGGTGCGGAAATCATTGATTATGAGGGTTGCGTTGGGGCACGACGATGTGGCCCAACCCAGGGCATCGGTACAGACAGTGACCGGCGTACGCGCGGCCATCCAGTTGCCCAGCGGGTTGTTTACCCCCGCGCCCATGGTGGGCTCATTCACAACATCCCAGTAGTCGATCACACCGCAGAATTCACCCGCAGTCTCCTTGACCCTCTTTTCCTGAGCCGCCTGCATACCATCGGCCTCAACAGGCGCCCAGGATGGCAGCGAATTTGCCCAGATGAGGGGATGTCCCTTTAAAGTTATCCCCCTCTTTTTTGCCCACTCGGCTATCATCTTCATCAGCGTAACCGAGGTCTGGCCCTGGGTCACCTCGTAGTTCTCCCAGTAAAAGGGAACTGTGCCGTAATTAAAGAGCGTGCTACATGCCTGGGCCCACTCCTGGTTGACGTCTGTGGGCCCGTTCTTGGCCAGCAGTGCCAGGCTGGTACCGAAAAGGAAATCATGGTTCTGCTGTTCGTAGTACACACGGGCCCCACGCACCGGGACATTATTTTCATCCAGCACCTGCACGGTGCCGTCACCCTTGCGGATTTTCTCTATGCGGTCGCCCGCGCCCTGCATGATAAACCACTCACGGGCCCCGTTGTAAGCCTGCTGTATTACGCCCCCGGCATCAGGGCCTGCGGACTGGCAGGCCAGCGAAGGCAACAGCAGCGAAACCGCGATGGTTGCCAGTGCAAATATATGAAAACATCTACTGTTCATATCCATCCTGCAAATGAAAATATTTGATATATTTTAGCACAGCAGACAAACAGCCCCTACCGGCCCGGCGTGTGCGGCGGCCACATTACCTGGGATGCAGTTCCATTATCACAGCCCTGTGACTTTGGTCATTTAGCTTTTTAGCAATCCGAAGTAACATAAAATGTTTTTATATGAAATCACCGTATTGTCATGATTGGAGGTTGATATGAGCCAGCTGGGCAAGAAAGCCAGGGTATTTTTAGAGGGCAAATTCGGCAACCGCGTCAGTTTTAATAAGACGGAGCGCATACTTTACGGCCACGATATCGCGGCCGTGCCCGGCCTGCTGAAACCTCTGATAGGCAACACCACTCCCGAAGCGGTGGTACAACCGGTATCTGAGGAAGAGTTGGTTGAATTGCTGCGCTGGGCTGAATCCAACCATATTCCGCTTACCCCCCGCGGCAAGGCATCTTCCGGCTATGGCGGCGTTATACCGCTCAAAAAGGGGCTGGTGGTGGACTTTTTCCGCATGAACAGGATACTCCAGGTCGATAAAGCAGCCATGACAGCACGGGTCCAGGCCGGCATAGTCTGGGAAAAAATGGACCGTGAGCTGAAGAAACAGGGATTGACGCTGCTGCTGTACCCGACCAGCTACCCGGCTTCCACTGCCGGCGGCTGGCTGGCGCAGGGCGGAGCCGGCATAGGTTCATACGAGGCAGGCTGGTTCAAAGATAACGTTATCAGCGCACGCATTGTTTTACCGGGCGGCAGTGTGAAAGAGATAAGCGGGGCTGACCTGGACATGGTTTCCGATGCTGAGGGCATCACCGGCTTTATCAGCGAAGTCACGGTTAAGATACAGGCTGACGAAGCCCTTGACATAGTGGCCATAGGTTGTCCTGATGCGCATGACCTGCAGCGATTCTTCCAGTCAGTAGTGGAAGAAAAATTGCCCATCTGGTCTGTCATTTTCATAAACCCCAAGATGGCTGAACTTAAGAACAGGGCCCCCCTGATGGAGCATTACGGCCACCCTGCAGAGGAGCGGGTGCTGCTCCCGGCCTCCTATGTTGCCACCATTTCGTTCCGCAAAAATGATGCCCGCAGGATCATGGATGTCCTCCCCGGCCTGCTCAAGCCCTGCCAGGGTGAAATACTCAGCGACCGTATCGCGCAGCACGAGTGGAAAAACCGCTTCAAGCTTATGGTGGTCAAGCGCCTGGGCCCCAGCCTTGTTCCCGCCGAGGTCATAGTCCCGCTGGAATCACTGGGTAAAGTTATGGCCGAGATTGAACAGAAGGTCGACCAGCCAATCGTAAAAGAGGGAGTGCTCATCAGGGATGGTAAAGACGGGAAGCCCGAGGTCGTCATTTTAGGCTTCATACCCAGCGACCAGCGGAAGTTCAGCTACAATTTCGTCTTCAGCCTGTCGTTGACCATCCTGAAAATAGTCACCCGGCACGGAGGCCGCCCCTACGCAACGGGCATTTACTTTGCCGGCAAAGCTTCAGAGGTGCTGGGGGACAAGCGCAAGCACAGTATGGCTGAATTCAAGAAAAAATTCGACCGGCACAATATACTCAACCCCGGCAAGGTGCTGGGCGGCAACATGGCCGGCAGGTTTATCAGTCTGGCTGAATACTTCGAGCCGTTGATCCGCCCGCTGGGCAATTATGTAATTACACAGGTCCAGGAACGTTTTGGGGAAGCCCGCCGCGACATCCCCGCCGATGTGGCCTGGTACGCCTATGCCTGTTCCCAGTGCGGCTACTGCATCGAGGAGTGCGACCAGTTCTACGGGCGCGGCTGGGAGAGCCAGTCACCGCGCGGAAAATGGTACTGGCTGCGTGAATACATGGAGGGACGTCAGAAATGGGACCAGTTCATGGTGGATACCATGCTGGTATGCACCACCTGCGAACTGTGCAACCTGCGCTGCTCGGCTTCACTGCCCATCGAGCCTTCATGGATGAAGCTGCGCGGCAAGCTTATCCATGAAGAGAAGAGGATGACCTTCCCGCCTTTCGAGATGATGGCCGAGGCCACGCGCAAGGAGGGAGACATCTGGGCAGGCTACCGCCGCGACCGCGCCCGATGGTTCCCCGAAGATTTGAAGGCAAAACACGGCATCGGCGTGAAATCCAAAAACGTATATTTCGGCGGCTGCACGGTGAGCTACGTGGAGAACGATATCGGTATGGCCAGCGTCAAGCTGCTGGACGAAGCCGGCGTGGACTTCACCTACCTGGGGGAGAAGGAGAACTGCTGCGGCACGCCCATGCTGGTAGCAGGCAAATGGGACGTCTTCGCCGAGACCATGAAGCACAATATCGCAGCGGTCAAGACTGCCGGGGCTGACACGGTGATCACTTCCTGCCCTGCCTGCGACATGATGTGGCGGCACGCCTACCCTGAGTGGGCTAAAAAGCTCGGCATCGATCTCGATATCAAGGTGAAGCACTACAGCGAAGTGATCTCTGAGAAGATCAAATCGGGGCAATTCGCCTTCCCCGACCGTGGCAAGCCTGCCGAGACCGTGACCTGGCACGATTCGTGCCACATAGGGCGCGTCTCCGGCATCTATGACGAGCCGCGCAATGTCATTGGTGCTTTGCCCGGTGTCAAACTGGTTGAAATGCCGTACAACCGCCAGGAAGCGCACTGCTGCGGCAGCGTGCTCACACTTATAAAGGACCCTCCCGTCGCGGCGGAGATAGGCAGGACCCGCATAGAGGAGGCACAGGAAGTTGGCGCGGGCAAAATGCTGGCCCTGTGTCCCTGCTGCCAGTTCCAGCTCCGCGTTTCGGCCGAGAAGAAAAAGATGGATATGCCGGTGGTTGACCTGGCACGCTATGCCTGCTCACGCATGGGGTACGATTTCCCCGACCCCAACCCCGAGGTGCACAGGCAGTGGGCCGTCTTCGAAGGCATGATCGCACTGATGTCCCCGCGGGGATTTGCCGGGCTGATGGGCAAAATGTGGCCCGAGCTCATCGATTCCATGCCATTCGGCATGGGCGGCATGATGCGCGCCATGGGCAAAATACCCGGAGCGTTGAACCTCATGAAGCCCATGTTCCCTGTACTCTTCCCCAGGCTGCTGCCCATGATGATGCCGAAGGTCATGCCGAGGATGCTCGGCCTGGTAGGCGAGATGATACCCATGCCGGATTACATGGCAGAGCAGATGCCTCAGATCATGCCCAGGGTAATGGATTCGCTGATGCCGCACATGATAGCCGACGTCGTCCCCCTGGTAACGCAACCCATGATCGATTACCTGGAGGGAAAAACAAAATAACGTGATACAATAAACGGCGTGGAATCTATCCCCCTTCTCAAATACCTTGTCGAGGCCGGCCTGGGCTCGAGACGCCAGGTAGTCGCCGCAATTAAGGTGGGGCGCGTTGCTGTCAACGGCAGGCAGGCTGAAAGCTACACCATGCCGGTCTACCCGCAGGCGGACAAGATCACCTTCGATGGCAAACCTGTTTCCTTCCATGCCAGGGCCAGGATAGTGCTGATGCTGAACAAGCCCCTCAACATCCTGACTACCACCAGCGACGACCGCGGCAGGAAGACCGTCCTCGATATCCTCCCTGCTGAATACCGGGGCCTGGGCCTCTATCCTGTCGGCAGGCTGGACCACGATACTACAGGCCTGCTGCTCCTGACCAACGACGGCAACCTCACCTACCGCCTGACACACCCGCGCTTCGAACTGGGCAAGGAATACATTGTACATATAGAAGGCGCGCTCAATCAGCAGCAAAGGGATGAGTTGGAAAAAGGCGTGCTGCTGGACGATGGCATGACGGCGCCGGCAAAGGTTAACGAAATCAACTATGAGCCGCCTTATAATTACAGCATCATAATACACGAGGGCCGCACCCGCCAGGTGAGGCGGATGTTCGCCCACCTCGGATACACAGTCAAGGCCTTGAAGCGAATCAGGATGGGCAACCTCAGGCTGGGGGAACTGGCGGAGGGGATTTTCAGGAAGCTGTCCGCCCAGGAGATCGCCTCGGCACTCAGGCAGCACCTCTAAAAAGTTTTTCCAGGGTCAATGGTTTTACCCTGTGTATCGACATGCAGCCAATGCCCTGTTGTTGTACAATATGCAATGTTTTGCTCGCAATTAAAAAAAAGGAGTGTGATTCAATATGGGTGACAGGTTAAAGGGCAAAGTAGCAATCGTGACAGGCTCGGGGCGCGGCATCGGCAGGGCAGAAGCCCTGGCGTTGGCTGCAGAGGGCGCTAAAATTGTGGTCAATGACCTGGGCGCCGCCTCGGACGGTTCCGGCGCTTCGGCAAGCCCCGCGGACGAGGTCTGCAAGGAGATCAAAAAGCTGGGCGGCGAAGCCGTACCCAATTTCGACTCCGTCGCCACCTGGGCGGGCGGCGCAAACATCGTCAAGACAGCCATCGACAATTTCGGCCGCATCGATATCCTGGTCAACAACGCAGGCATCCTGCGAGATAAGATGGTCTTCAACATGACCGAAGAAGAGTGGGATATCATCCTTAAAATCCACCTCTACGGCCATTTTTACTGCACGCGGGCAGCGGCACCCTACATGCGCCAGCAGAGATGGGGACGCATTATCAACACCTCCTCCATCGCCGGCCTGGGCAACATGGGCCAGGCTAACTACAGCGCAGCCAAGGAAGGCATCGTCGGTTTCACCCGCACCGTAGCCAGGGACATGGGCAAGTACGGCGTAACCTGCAACGCCCTCCGTCCCAACGCGGCCACCAGGATGACCGTGACCGACGAGCTTATGGCCGCCTGGAAAAAGCGCTTTGTGGACAGCGGCGGCACCGATGAGGCGCAGTTCAAGGCTATGATAGATAAGCTGGTACTTGCGTCCACGCCCGAGCACATCGCGCCTGTGGTAGTCTGGTTAGCCACTGAAGAGGCGGCCAACGTCAACGGCGCTACCTTCTTCATCAGCGGCAATGAAATCGGCATCTACGCCGAGCCGGCAGTAACGCAGAAGATCACCAAGGCCGAAGGTTTCTGGAGCGTTGACGAGCTGGTCAAGGTTACCCCCAAAGAGCTCACCAACAACTGGGCCAACCCGATGCCGGCACAACCGGCCAAGTAATCCGTTTTTAATACGCGACAGGCAGAAGGGCATCACTTAGGTGATGCCCTTCTGTTATAATCTGTGGCAAAAGCGCAGGCAGCGAGTTAAGAGGCAGCGAATGAGTGATTTTATAGTTCAGGACAGGCGACGCCAGCTCTGGATAGTGATCAGCGTAACCATAGCAGCGTTCATGGCCGCACTGGACACATACGTGGTAAACGTGGCCCTGCCCACCATCGCGGCAGACCTCAATGTCAGCCCCAGCGACGCCGCAATGATCACCCTTTCATACCTGCTGATCATAACCAGCACCGTCTTGATATGCGGCAAGGTCAGCGAGCGGATCGGTTTCAAAATAGTTTTCATGGCGGGGTTCACTATCTTCACAATCGGGTCCTTCCTGAGCGGGCTGGCTCCCTCGCTTTATCTGCTGACCGGCGCGCGCTGCATACAGGGCGTAGGGGCAGCCATGCTTTATGCAGTAGGCATGGCCATGATAATCAGGTACATACCGCCGGGCAGGCGTGGCTGGGCATTCGGGATAACATCGACGGGAGCGGGCCTGGGCGTGATCGTGGGGGCGCCCTTGGGCGGCTTCATCACACAGTTTTTCAGCTGGCACTGGATCTTCTGGGTCAACGTCCCGGTCGGTATAGCCGCCGTCCTGATCGCGATCAAGGTAATGCCCAATGACAGGGTCAAACATGGGCCGGGCAGTCAACGCACGCCGTTCGACTATGCCGGCGCCATCATGAGTTTCCTGGCCCTGGCCCTGCTGGTGACGGGGATCAACCGCGGTCAGCAGTTCGGGTGGAACAGCCCCGGCATACTCTCAACCTTCGTCCTTTCAGCCGCACTTTTTGTGTCATTCATCCTGTGGGAAAAAAGGTGCCGCGACCCGCTGCTGGACCTGAAACTTTATAAATACGCCAGCTTCAATTACGGCTCTTTCGCCGCGCTGGCTGCGTGGGGCATGTACGCCGGGGGCAACTTCCTCTTCCCCTTCTACCTGACCATGGTGCATGGCCTCTCAGCAGGCATGATCGGCACCATATTCCTGATCGGCTCAATAGCTTACATCATCAGCAGCCTCATTATGGGCAAGCTGTCAGACCGCATCGGGCGGAGGGTACTGTGCTGCGCCGGCATGGCCTCGGGCGCTTTGGCCCTCACTTTCCTTGCCTTCAACCTGGGGGTCCCATCGTTGGTCCCTATGATAATCTACCTGTGCTGGAACGGCCTTTCCATGGGGACTTTTGTGTCTCCCAATAACAGCCTCATGCTGTGTGAAATACCCGCGGAGAACCAGGGCGAAGCCTCGGCAGCCTCCAGGGCCATGCAAAACCTCGGCATGGTGCTGGGCGTGGCCATCTACGAGACGGTGTTTTCAGCCTTCATCCCGGCGGCAGACCTGAGCAGCAGCCAATCGACCGCCGGCGTACCGGAGAGTTTACTGCTGACCGGCTTCGGCACCGCCTGCCTGGTTGGGGCAGCAATGTGTGTGGCCGCCCTGGTCCTATCGTGGCTGGCCAGGGAAAGAAAGAATGCTTCCGCAGGGAAAGTCCCGGCGTCAATACCGATTTAATAGTCTATTTTCAACAGGCGGGCGGATGTTTCGATCCGCCCGCCTGTTTTTCTACTTTATACGGAACTGGAAAGGCCCGAAATTATACTCGTTCTGGTTCTGGTTTTGTTCCGGCCCCGGTACCTGTTCCTGGCCGTCACCCTGGTTGAACTCGTAATAGCCGGGGAGCTTGTCCGGCCACTCGCCCAGGTCTACCGGGACGGAGATCTTCTGGTCACCCCTCTGCACGGAGAGCGTTACCCTGTCGCCCGGCTTCTTGCCGTTGAAGTATGAAAGCAGGTCATCAACCTTAGTGACGGCAGTGTCATCCACCGCTGTGATGATATCCCCCCCTGCCGAGGGCTCGTTCTGCGCGCTCCTGCCGCCCTCCACCAGTCCGGCCTTCTCAGCGGGACTGCCTGTCATAACGCCTACGACATATACACCCCTGGTTGTTTTAAGGCCCAGTGTATCTGCCAGGTCATTGCTGACCGGCATACCCTCGATTCCCAGCCAGGGAGTTTTAATAGTGCCGCCCTTGAGCAGTTCGGGCAACACTTTTTTAGCAGTGCTGATGGGGATGGCAAAGCCCACCCCGTTGGCAGCCGCCTCGATGGCAGTGTTGATGCCGATCACCTCACCGCGTGAATTGAGCAGCGGGCCACCGGAATTACCGGGGTTGATAGCAGCATCCGTCTGGATGATATCCGTCATATTGCGGCTTGTAGAGCCGGGTATGGACCGGCCGGTGCCGCTGATGATACCGATGGTAATTGAGCCCTGCAGGCCGAAGGGTGAACCCAGGGCCACGGCCATCTGGCCGGGCTTAACCGGGCCGGAATCAGCCAGCACCAGGTATGTCAGGGCGGGTATTTTAGAGGCATCGACCTGCAGCAGGGCCACGTCATTGTTGGGATCCGAACCGATGACTTTGCCCTCCAGTTGGGTGCCGTCGCTCAGCACGACCTTAACGGTGGAGGCCTTGTCCACCACGTGGTTATTGGTGAGAATATGTCCCTCGGCATCGATGATAAAACCGGACCCCTGTCCCCTCATCTTGGGGATATCCAGGCCGAAGGGGCCGAGTACCCTGGGAACGACCGTGGTCACGGATTCCACCTGTACCACGGCAGGAATGCATTTTTCATACAGCGAAATGGCTTTGGCCTCATCGAAGAGGGGCGCCACCTGTACTGATGAAGAAGAAGACGGCAGGCTAAGCGCACCCTGATCGGACGGTTTGGCCGGGGCAGCGGTGCTGCAGCCGGTGACAAGGAGCACGGCAATAATCGCGGCCGCGGCAAATACGCCTCCGCCTGAGCGCCAGTTACCAAAGATTTTGGACAAAAACATGTGTAAGCCTCCTGATATTTTGTACAGTGTAACAAGCCTAAAGGTTCTGTGGCCTCAAGAATATCTCGTAATAATAAGTGTTACCCGACTGCGGCTCGATGATACGCTCGACGAGGTTGTCCCCGAGGTTGACCTGCACCAGCCAGGTTTTCCCGTTTTGTTGCAGCGGCACGACAGCCTGCGAAGCAGCAGGTGTGACCTTTATGATGGAACCGCCGATAACTGACATATTGGAGACTGAGGAGAAGATGGGGAACACCCTGCCCACGCTTCCACCCCTGTCCATGATGCCTTTTACCCTGGGGTCTGACACCGCAATATTTACAGCCTGTTCGCGCGTGTTTTGCGCGAGCTCGGGCATGAAAAGTCCCTCGTAGCGCCTTGTGCTGACGACCGCCTTCACATTCATATCCACGTCAGCTTCAATAAAATCACCCATGCAGCGCCCGCAGACAACGCTGGCCATACCGTCCCTCACATCCACGCGGACGATGATGATCTCCCCTGTGCCGTTAAGGCGCTGTTGTATGCCGGGATCATTTTTGACCACGTCCGCGGCGATGACCGATGGTGCGGGAGCAGCAAGGTAAAAGGACAGGGAAAGCACGGCAGCCACGATAAAGAGCGCCAGGCCGCTGGCTGCTGCCATCCTCCATGCCGGCGCCCGCAGCCAGTCCAGCACGCCATTGAATATGTTACGCGGGTAACCTATTACCTGTCTGCCCGTGGCCGCACTGACATCGCAGGCGCCCTCGATCAATACCTTTTTCAGCACGTCCCTGTGACCCGCTATGAGCAGCTCCGGTGGTCCGGCTTTTTCCAGGTTCCTGATGAGCGCTTCCTTCTTCATGATGTGGTTCTTCCGTCCAATAATATAATGTCCTTTAACCCAAAAGGTTGCATCAACGCATTTTTTCCCTGAGCTTTTCAACTCCCCTGTGCAGGAGCGACTTGATGGTGCCCTCTTTCTTGCCCAGTATCTTCACCATCTCGCGTATCTTTTTCTTTTCAAAAAATTTAAGGGTTATGACCTCCTGGTAAATAACGGGCAATTCAGAGATCTTCCTGTGGAGCAGCATAAATTCCTCGTGCCGGCTAAGCTCCTCCTCCGCATGGTTTACCTCGTCTGCATAGTCGCTGGTATCGGCCAGTTCAGCGATAGATTCTATGCTGGCCACCCGCCTTCCGCCTTCCCTGCGGTAATGATCATTGATCTCATTGCCGGCTATGCGGTAAAGCCAGGCGGAAAAAGGCACGTCCCGCCAGCGGTACTTCTTGATCTGGGAGAAGGCCTTGAGAAAGGTTACTGATGTTATGTCAAGTGAAAGCTGGACGTTGGCCGTGCGTTTCACGGCGTAATTGAATATACGCTTATAATAGATCTCGTATAGCTCGCCGAAGGCTTCCGGGGTATGCTGGGCGCGCTTTACAAGTTCCTCTTCCGATTTCAATTGACCGGGCGTGATTACAGAATCAGTCTTCATTTGACCGGGCATTTAACACAGTTTAATTGATAACGCAACGGATGCAAAAAGGTTGCAGGAAAAAACAACCTGCAGCGGAAGCAGGCTGCCGCTGTTGATAAGCGCTGCCCTGGACCTGTTAATCCGGGATTACTTTTTCAGGGAATCGAGCGCCTTCTGCCATGCCTGGACCGTTGCGTAGGGAGTATTCTTGTTGAAGCCGATATACAGGTCGACCTTGTGTACAAAGACCGCCGCCTCGATGGCAGACGGGTCGACGCCCGCCTTCTTGGCCACCAGGTCCACGTCCGCCCCAGTTCCCAGCCACAGGTCTGCCTGTCCGGCCACCAGCTTATTAAGCCCGTCTACCGTAGAGTCGGCGTAGATAAAATTAATAAACCCTTCCTGTGCAAGCTTCTGTTGACCTGCCTCGTCTTTGACTACCACTATCCCCTTAACCGTCTTGGCGTCATCAAGGCTGCTGACCCGCGTAGTTGAGCCCTTCTTGGCGTAGAGCCAGTTCTCGTAAGAACCTATGGGGCCCACCCACATGAAAAGGTTTTCTCTTTCAGGCGTCCTGGCCATGGAATAAAGCGCCGTATTGGGCTCCACCACCAGCGTCTCGTAGGCCTTCGCCCAGGGAAGCACTTCTATGGTGATATTCTCTCCCAACTTGCTGATAATGGATTTGACCGTCCCTGTTGAGGTGCCCACCAGGTTACCCTGGGCATCAGTATAATTGAAAGGCGGGTATTCCTCAGTCATGACCCGCAGATTATTGGTCTGCACAGGGCTGCTGCATGCTGTGATAAGCAGGATCCCGGCAATGATGACAAATATTAATCCTTTCATATCCCTTCCTCGGCAGTTTTTACCAAGATTATACACCAGTTTCAGCATTGTCAATAGCACGATGGTATTGCCGACAGCATGCAAAGCCATGCAGGAAATTAGTACTTGACAGGATGGTGGGCGATACTGGATTTGAACCAGTGACCCCCTGTGTGTAAGACAGGTGCTCTAACCGCTGAGCTAATCGCCCGGGGAGTGGCACGCCTGGTGGGGCTTGAACCCACGGCCTCAGCCTCCGCAGGGCTGCGCTCTATCCACTGAGCTACAGGCGCTTAAATGGTGCCGAAGGTGGGAGTTGAACCCACACATCCGTTACGGATACTACGCCCTGAACGTAGCGCGTCTGCCATTCCGCCACTTCGGCCCTGGGCAGCACTGGATTTGAACCAGTGACCCCTTGCGTGTGAAGCAAGTGCTCTAACCGCTGAGCTAGCCGCCCTCTAACGCTATATTCTATTATTTAATAAGGCTTAAAATCAAGGTGACTGGGCCATTACAATCGTAATTTACCTGATTTATTGAGCCGGCAGCGCCGGCGCTGTGGACATCCCTCCGCGTCAATGCATATAATTCAATTACGCCTATGCTACAGTTTCACCGTGGAAAAGCCGTACCGGCACTGCTGCTGACAGCCTTCATCATTGCTTCCGCAGCGTGTGCAACTCCCCTTTCACCCCCGGTCCCTGCCGGCACTGACAAGCCACCACCACCAACCGGGGCAGCGCAAGCACCGGCAGTTCCCACCCCGGACCAGTCCCAGCCGACCGGGCCGGCGCCGGTGACTCCCACCCCGGACATGGTCCCTGCGCCGGGATCAGCGGTCCAGATAAAGCTCATCCATTACAGGGGCACGCTCACCAGGATCGGATGCTGCAATCCTGGCCTCTACGAGAAGGATGAGTTCGTGGTCATCCAGAACACCGGCGAGGCTTACGTGGACATCACCGACTGGCGCCTGACCAATATAACCAAGGGGTACCCTACCATGATCTTCCCATCGCACTTTGCATGCGTGCCTTATAACCTGCCGGTGATGACAGCGGCCGAAGAGCAGTCCATAGCGGAAAGCTATTACACCGTGACCAAGAACCCGGCGCAGTCCGAAATCAACAGGTTCTCCACAGACACACAGCAATCAAAACCGGCCAATGTGCCCAACAGCGCTGTCGCGTGGTCGTCCTGTACGCCGCTGGAACCGCTGGACGAGACGCCCATGAAGCCGGCCAGTGGCCAGCAGGGCCTTCCCCTCCCATGCATCCTCTACCCGGGTCAAACCGTGCTGGTATTCACAGATGAAGTCCACTGCCAGACCGGTGGTTTTTCCTTCAACTGGGGGCAGGGAAATATCTGGAACAACGAGATTGCCGATACGGCTGTGCTCTACAACGCCGCGGGTGAAGAGGTTTCGCGCAGGAGCTATCTTGTCGGAAGGTAGACAAACCCTTTTACCACGGGTGCCCGGATTTATTGATTTATTTAATACCTGTGTATATAATCAAGCAAATGGTCAAACATCGGCTGCCGGAATTATTTTTCCTTTGCAGATAGTTATGGATGTAACGGAGAGATGAAATGCAACAATGGATAAGATGCCCCAGGTGCGGCGCCAATAACGCCCCCGGACAGAAATACTGCAACGCGTGCGGCACACCTCTGCCTACCGTCTGCCCCAATTGCCAGACCCCTGCAAACCCGGGCAGCACCTTCTGCGCAAGGTGTGGTATGACTTTCGGCGGGATGCCTCAGCAGCCAGGCTACCCGCCGCAACCGGGCTATCCTCCGCAACCCCCTGGATACCCGCCTCAACCCGGTTATCCCCCGCAGCCAGGGTACCCGCCGCAACCCGGTTACCCACCGCAACCGGGCTATCCGCCGCAGCCAGGCTATCCTCCACAACCCGCGGGCTACCCTCCCCAGCCGGGCTATCCTCCGCAGCCGCCGGGGTACCCACCGCAGCCCCCTGGATACCCGCCCCAACCGGGCTACCCACCCCAGCCGCCGGGATACCCGCCGCAGCCGGGCTATCCTCCACCTCCACCTCCCCGCGGCGCATACCCGCCGGGATCACAACCCCCCTCGCAGGGCGGAGGCAAGGGCATGCTGGTTTTCCTGCTCGTCCTGCTGATTGCAGGCCTGGCAGGCTTCGGCTACTGGGCTTACAGCCAGGGCTACCTCAAGAATATATTAAAGTTCGGCAGCGATAACACTACCAAGACCAGCCAGGGAACGACCAAGGACACCACACCCCCTGCAATCAGCAATGTCGAAGTGACCTCCAAGGCCATCAAGGAGGTGGGTATAGTCTGGAAGACGGACAAGCCGTCCAGTACGCAGGTGGAATGGGGGCCGAAGGGGTCATTTGGCAACAAGACAGAGATATCGGATGACCCCGTGAGCGGCACCAGCATCGGCGTGACCGATCACGGGGTCATTGTCAAAGGGCTCACCGGCAATACGGAGTACCAGTACCGGGTCATTTCACACACCAACGGCAGCGCTGATGCCGTGTCTGATACCAACACATTCACCACACCTGCGGAATAACCCCACCATTTGCCTGCGTTTACAGAAACTTTTATGTATCAATCAACAATTCCTTGCCCCAAATGCGGCGCGCAGAATTTGAGAGGACAATGGGTATGCGCACACTGCGGGAATACCCTTGTAGCCTATTGCCCATCGTGCCACGCCGGCAACGCCATCGACAGCCAGTACTGCCATGCCTGTCATGCCGTGCTCCCGCATGCAGGTGCCGCCCCCGTTCAGCCACCATACCAACCGCAGCCGCAGCAGTACCAGCAATACCCTCCGCAATACGACCCGTACGCGCAGCAGGGCTACCCGCCACAGACCCAGCAACCCCCGTACCAGGATACCCAGGGCGGGTATGGCCAGTACGGCGATTATAAACCGTACCCGGTGCACGGGGGCGGTCCTCCACCCGCGGGCATGCTGGATGGCCTGGTAGGAAGGCTTAAAGAAATCGTACAGAACACCAACCCCATATTGCTGTCGGCTCTGGTGGTGTTGGTGGTGGGGATGGCCATCTTCCTCGTCCTGGCCTTCCAGTTCGGCTGGATCAAGACGGGTCCGGCGCCCAAGGCTGCGGCACCCAAGGATACTATAGCCCCTGTCATATCAATGCTGAGGGTAAAGGAAGGAGCAAACAGCGGGGCCATTATCTCATGGGTGACCAGCGAACTATCCAGCACGCAGATTGAATACGGTATCTGGCCTTATGCCAATACAACCACGTTGATTGAAAACGATCCGCGCACGGGCATCAACCAGGGCGTGCTTGTCCACGAAGTCGGCCTGACCAACCTCATGCCAAGGACCTCCTACGTTTACCGCGCGGTTTCCTACGATAAAGACGGCAACAAGGGCATCAGCCCGGACATGCAGTTCGACACCTCGGTGGCGGCCACAGGCACACAGCAAACTCCGAGTTCGGGTGACAGCGGGTACTAACCACCCATTGACCGGGCACAGCACCGGGCATACAGTATTTAACATTTAAGGGATAATCATGCAGCAAAACTTTCTCTGCCCCGTCTGCTGGAAAGAAAATACAGCGGACAGCACAGTTTGCAACAACTGCCACACCGCGCTCGGCCTGATGGGCGCCATCCACTCCAGGTGCCCACAGCCGGGCTGCAACTGGCCGCGCGTCCCTTATGACCGCTTCTGCGGCAACTGCGGCTGGCCCCTGCAGCCCATCTGCCCAAATTGCGGCAACAACATTTCCAAAGACTCCAGGTACTGCCCGAAGTGCAGCTTCTTCTGCGGTGGGGGCCGGGAAGGATTGAAATAACCGCCGGCCGCGGTTGGACGAAAATATCCGCCTGCAATAAATTATGACCGAGCAAATCAAGCTTATCTCCTGGAACGTGGTCAGCCTGCGCAACATGCTGGACAAGGCCAACCTTGCGCCGGCGGGACAGCCACAGTTGTCCTTCCTCGAATGGCTGAAACGGGAATCTCCGGATATAATCTGTTTCCAGGAGACCAGGCTGCAGCAGGGCCAGGTCCCCGCCGGGCTTGAGAAACCGTCCGGCTATCACACATCGTGGAGCTTTGCCGAGAAGAAGGGCTACAGCGGCGTTGCCACCTTCAGCAAAGAGGAACCGGTCTCATGGAGCACCGGACTGGGCATCAGCAGGTTCGACGGCGAGGGCAGGGTGCTGGTAACCGAATTCCCCACCTTCAAGCTATTCAACGTATACTTCCCCAAGGCCTATTCCGATAGAGAAGTAGCCACAGCCCGCAAAGAAGGTGCGGCCAACGCCGATAAAATGGCCGAACGGCTGCCGTTTAAACTGGCCTTTTACGATGCGCTGCTCGAGCACGCCGATTCACTGGCCGGCCGCGGCGAAAATATTGTTATCTGCGGTGACTTCAACGTGGCCCACAGGGAAATCGACCTGGCCCGCCCACGGCAAAACCGCGAGACATCAGGGTTCCTCCCGGAGGAACGTGCCTGGATGGACAGGTTGTCAGATCACGGATACATTGACACGTTCCGCCACCTGCACAAAGATGCGGGACACTACACGTGGTGGAGCTACCGGTTCAAAGCCAGGGAAAAGGATATCGGCTGGCGCCTCGACTATTTCTTTATCTCCAAGAACCTGGTCCGGTCGCTGACCGGCGCATTTATCCTGAAAAACATACAGGGATCAGATCACTGCCCGGTCGGCATAACTCTGAAAATTGATTGAGCAGTCTTTGATTATTCCAGCTTATACTGGCGCTCGTTGATCAGCCGCATGCAGGCATCCACCACCTGCGGATCGTAATAAACACCCTTTTTCTGCAATATTTCGAGCATGGCTTTCTCCATGCTGAAGGCCGGCCGGTAGGGACGGTGGGACGCCATGGCCTCAACCACATCGGCCACACCCATGATACGTGCCTCCAGGCATATCTCCTCTCCCTTGAGCCCGCGGGGATAGCCCGAACCGTCCAGCCTCTCGTGGTGCTGGTAGACGATCTCGGCCACCGGCCAGGGGAACTCGATATTCCTCAGCAGCTCATATCCCACATCGGCATGGTCCTTTAGCAGGTTTATCTCGTTGGGCCTCAGTTTGCCCGGCTTGCTCAATATCTCGGCCGGCACGTAAATTTTCCCGATATCGTGCAGCGTGCCTGAAACGCGGATACCCTCTATCTGATCTGCCGGCAGGCCCATCTCCCCCGCTACGGCACAGGCCAGCCTGGAAACACGGTTCTGGTGGCCGGCAGTATATGGGTCACGCATCTCGGAGGTCAGCGCCATCGACTGGATGGTGCCCTCCATGGCCTTCTGCAATTTCTCCGAGCTGTGCTGCAACTCCTCCTGTATCTTCTTGCGCTCCGTAACGTCGCGCACCGAGCTGATGATCAATTTTTTCGACCCCGGCATGATGACCCGGCTGTGTACCTCAAGTATCCGGGTAGAGCCGTCCGGCCTGACCTGCGCAGCTTCAAAAGTTATCTCGCCCCGGGCCAAAATCTCCCCTATGCGGCCGGCATCCAGTGCAGAAAGCATAACCGTTTTATCCGCCTGCCATGCTTCCCCGGAGACGCCCTGCGTAATATCGCCCAGCCCAACGGCAGCTTCGTTGGTATAAAGACATTTACCCCGTTCATCGTGTAGAAACACAGCATCGGGTGAAATATCCAGGAGTTGTGAGTACAGTTTCAGCTGAGCGACCGATTGTGAACGCCGGGCGATGAGCATGCCCAGAAACCATGATACAACGGCCACCACGGCCACCAGCAATGCCAGCGATACCAGCACCGGCACCAAAAGCCCGCCGGCGGCTGCCTGCATGGCGTTTCCCGCTATAAGGGAGGACGCCTGCATATAAATCAGGAATGAAACACCAGCAAGAACCACCAGAAGGGCAAAAAATATGGCGGCGAAATAAAGCACTGCCAGCGGACGCGCGCTCCTGGATATATCCTTGATAACTGGATCCTGCATGTATTTGTCCGTATTCGCTTTAAGCTATTAAAAACAGCCCCTGGCGCTAATCAGGGAAAAGACCGCCCGTCCTGTGAGTTCCTCGGGCGGCCAATACTCTATCAGAAACAGGCAGGCTATATCAATATGGACCGGCTGATATAAGGAAAGTGAACGAGGTGGACTCACCTGAAAAACATGTCGCCCAGCAGCGTGCCTTTTATGCTGATGGCGCCTTCGGGGCACAACTCCTGGCAGCAGTAGCAGCGGATGCAGCGGTCATAGTCGTGCCGCGGGTAATTGACCTCGTCAGCGGGGTCCCAGTGGATGGCCACGGGATCAACCGGGCAGACCTGGAAACATGTGCCGCAGCGCGTGCACTTATCCTGGTCAATAACCGGGCGCGGGCAGGTGCGGTTCTTGATGAACGCCCTCAGCCTTCCCCCGGAAAAGGGCAACGGCCTTTTGCGTACCACGTCAAAATCAGGGGTTATAAATTGCCTTATGTCGTCCCCCACAACTTCAATAGAATCGTAGCGGCATGTGCCCAACCCTGCTTCCTCTCCCGCCAGGTTGGTAGGCACGAATTCGGGATTCAGCCCGATGATCCTGCAGGCGATAGCATCCATCGCAACCGGGTCGGTGGAAAACATGAGCACGCTGAGTTTGCGAGGGCTGCCGCTCTGAGGTCCATTGCCCTCCATGGCAAGGATGCCGTCCATCACATATAGCCTGGGCTTTACGAACGCGGTCAGGTCAGCCAGCATGGTAGCGAAATCATAGGGGTCGGGCATCTTGATATGAAATTGCCCCTTGAGCATGCCAGGTATGCACCCGAACTGGTTTTTTAGTGCGCCCGTATACCGCATCAACCCGTGAGTTTTCAACTTGGGCAGGCTGACCAGTCCCTGGGCGTCAAGCACCCCGTTGGCGATAACGAACTTTTTATTCAGCCTGGCCCCACCGTGTACCACCTGCCTGCCGTTGTCGAAATCGGCCAGCGGTATGCCAATCCCGTCGGCCACCCGCTTCAACCCTGCACGGCGCATATTGGACTCGCAGGAGCCAAAGCCCGAAGAATCCCCGCATGAAAGTACAGCTCCCGCCTCCTGAAGCAGCCTGCCGACCGCCTTTAACACCGAGGGATGAGTAGTCACGCATTTGGCCGGGTCGGAACCCATGAGAACGTTGGGCTTCAATACAATACTCTCTCCCGGCCTGATAAGGCCCGGCAGGCCGCCGATCTGCTCAAGCCCCCTCTTGACCGAGTCGAGGACCGGTCCTTCGTCATAGGTGTCACACCTGACCAGGGCAACCCGTGAATTTTCCATATATCTCCTCTAAGTACCGCTAAAACCTTTTGCAGGGATTAATGCTACCACTTCAGCGGGTATCAACCAAACAGGGCAGTTAAAGATTTGTTATTATTAAACATATACCTGCACAGTTGTGTAAGATGACATGCAGAAAAGACAGAGTGTAGCTGTGATAGGCGCCGGCGCCGTAGGAGGTTATTACGGCGGGCGGCTTGCCGAGGCCGGCCATGACGTCCGGTTCCTGGTCAGGCGGGACTATCATGCCGTCACGGCATCCGGCCTGAACGTAACCAGCCCGGACGGCGACTTCCGGCTGACGGACCCTGCGGTTGCCAGGGACAGCGCTGAAATCGGACCCGTAGACTGGGTCATTTGTGCGCTCAAGTCCACCTCTATCCACTCCGCCCACAAGCTGGTACAGCCCTGCGTGGGGACAGGTACCCGCATACTGGTACTGATGAACGGCCTCGGGTTGGAGGACATTTTTGCCGGGTGGTTCGGTGCTGAACGGGTATTCGGCGGCCTGGCTTTTACCTGCATCAACAGGGGGAAGCCGGGCTATGTGCATCACCTGGCCTACGGCATGGTGGCACTCGGCCATTACCGGGATGACCCGGCCGAAATCGATAATGCCATGCAGCTGTGGTCGGGAAGTAAGACCAGCGTTGTGCCCGCGGCGTCACTGCTGAAGGCCCGCTGGGAAAAACTGTGCTGGAATATCCCTTTCAGCGGCCTCTGCGTGGCGGGTGGCGGCATCACGACCGACCGCATCATGGAAGAAAAGGCTCTGCACACCGCAGCACAGGAACTGATGGATGAGGTCATCTCTGCGGGCAATGCCGACCTTTCCCACCACGGGGAAAAAGCCCTTATCAACAGGGATTTCCTTGTCGACAACATGTTCAGCAGTACGTCCACCATGGGAGCATACAGGCCGAGCACCATGATCGACTTCGTGGAGGGCAAGGCCATGGAGATCGAGGCCATCTTCAGCGAACCGCTGCGGCGCGCCCGGGAACTGGGAGTGCCAGTCCCGGGGCTTACCCTTCTGACGGCCCTGCTAAAATCCCTCAACCACGGCCGATAAAGCGAGGACGGCTACTGCTGAATCTTAATGGCGCCGGTGCCCTCGGCGATAGGAACGTACCTGTAGGCGCCGGTGTACTCAAGACCGGTCATGCCGGTTTTAATATCGGGTATATCCCACACCGAGCTGATGATCCAGACCACGCTCACCTGCTTGCTGGCAGTGAGCTTTTTAAGCAGGGGGGCGAAGTCCTTGGTACCCTGCTTGTAGAATTCGATGGGGCCTATCTCAAGTCCCTCACCTGTGGAGCGCTGCTGCATGGTAGCCAACGAGCTCTTCCCGGTTTCATTATCCAGTACCAGGAAAGTGGCATAGTTTTTCGACGGATCATAAGTTACGCCCTGGCCAGGCAGCAGCGAGCAAGAGACGCACATCAATGCTAACAGGACTGCTGCCGAAAAAGACGAGATTAAAAGTTTCTTGCGCATTGTTCACATTTCCTTATAAATTTCCTTTACATTATACAGAATACCGCATGGCCGTGTTTAATTCGCTGTATAATCTTGATTGACATGAAAAGGGTCTACAGCAACGATAAAATCACGGTTTCCTGGGACTCGGAAAAGTGCGTGCACTCCGGCAACTGCTTCTCACTTCTGCCTGAGGTTTTTAAACCGATGAGACGGCCCTGGGTTGATATCGATGCCGCAGAAGCTGAGGCTATAAAGCGGGCTATTGATAAGTGCCCTTCCGGTGCGCTGACCTGCAAACTACACAAATAGCCCTGCGGCCGGACCTTATTTTTTCCTGAACTTATCGTACAGCTCGAGGGACAGGATATTCAGCACGATGGCTATAACGATAGGCAAGGTGATCAGCCACAGGTTCTTGGTCAAGTCGATGCCATAATAATTGCAAACCCCAAGCAGCACAAAGGTCATCAATATGCCCATCGCGGCACAACCGATAGCCAGGACCACAAAGATCAGCATGTCCTACCGCTTTACGGCCCGCCGACAGTTTCAGGCTCCACCGGCGGCGCCGATGCACTGCCGGTCAACCCGGATACCACCTGTCGGGCGGCGCCCAGTTTTTCCGCCATCTTCTCGTGTAAAACAATGAATTTTGCCGACTTTTCCCGGTACGAAGGGTAAAAGGACTGCCGGATGTCCTCGCCGGTGCTGCTGAAGTGGCCTTCAACCGGCGCAAAGACAGCACTTTTGACCAGGGTGAGACGGTTGCGGGCGGAGAACCCGGCTGCGGCCAGGGCGGCTTCAAGCTGCTTCCAGGAGTCGAGCCTCATCTTCATCGTATTATTATCGGCCTGCACATCGACGGCAGCAGCTTTATCCCGGCAAATAGCGTTGGCCAGTTCCAGGCAATTGTTACAGGCTGTGGTCAGGGTCCTGGCGGTCAGAGGGGGCGGCAGGTAGTCTGCCAGGGAAGTCCACCTGCCCGAGTCCCTGTACGTATACCCCTGCGGTGTCACCGCGCACATGCCCTGCTCAGGTGAACTCCAGCCTATGACAGAAAACTCTTCCCAGCCAAATGATTGCAGCTCGATTGAGAGACCGCGGGCGCTTTCGATTTCAGCAATGACCCGTGCACAGGTATCGGCCTGCTCCAATATCGCGCCGCCTGCAGCTACGCCGGGGTAATTCTGCCCGGCAGGCCGGCAACCCCAGAGAGCGCCCACCAGGGACAATAAAACCAGTACCAACGATAAATAACTGCGCATCGGTGGATAAAGGCTAATGCTGGTAGGAGTCGTAAATACCTTTGAGTTCTTCGATCATGCTGGTCCGGAGGTACGCCTGCTCCTTGGTGATGGAACCCTTGAGCATGAGGTCAGCCAGCGCCTGGTTAAAGGTCAGCATGCCGTCCTTCTTTGAGACCTGTATGATACTGTATAGCTGGTGGGTGCGCGCCTCGCGGATGACGTTGCGCACCGCCATGTTGGCGATCATGACTTCGCAGGCCGGGACCCGCCCTACGCCGTCTGCGCGAGGTATCAACGTCTGGCACACAACTGCAGTGAGAGTGAGGCTGAGCTGGTTCCTGATCTGCTCCTGCTGGACGGCGGGGAACATGTCCACGATGCGATTAACTGTCTGTGCGGCATCCACAGTATGCAGGGTGCCCATCACCAGGTGGCCGGTTTCCGCGGCCCTCAGTGCAGTAGTCATGGTGCTGATATCGCGTATCTCGCCCAGGACGATGACATCAGGGTCATGCCTGAGCGCGTGGACGAGGGCTGCATCGAACGAGAACGTGTCCTCCCCGATGTCCCTCTGCAGTATCAGGCTCTTCTTGTTTGAATAAACATATTCGATGGGGTCCTCGACGGTAATCACGTGGCTGGCCTTGTTCTCATTGAGGTGGTTGACCATGGCAGCTATAGTGCTCGATTTGCCGCTGCCGGTCGGCCCGGTAACCAGGATCAGGCCCATGGGCTTGAGTACAAGGTCTTTGCATATCTGGGGCAGATGCAGGTCATCAATAGTGGGGACGCCGAAGGGTATAAGCCTGATGGCAATGGAAATAGTAGACCGCTGCTGGAGGATATTGACCCTGCAACGCGTCAACCCGGGTATGCTGTAGGCAAAATCGAGTTCGCGGGTTTTACTGAACTCCGCCCGTCTTTCCGTGGAGGTGATCTCTTCATAGTAGTTTTCAACGTCCTTGGGGGATAGCGGGTTGAGGTTCTGGATGATGTGCAAACTGCCGTCTATGCGCAATATGGGGGGCGAGGGTACGGTCAGGTGCAGGTCGGATGCCCTGTTCTCAACCGCCAGTTCCAGCAATTCCCTTATCCTCAATTCTTTCACCTTCCGCCGCTTATTTAGTTCTATTGTATACTTCAATACTGCAACACGCAATGCCCCGGCTGAAAGACCATCGGTCCCGACGTGGGAGTATGACTAAATACCTATTGCCACATGACAAACTGCTGTTATAATTAGCTGTTGGAGGTGACCCATGGAAATCCAGATTATGGGTGGAGTTATCGGTGTTGTGTGCCTGGGCCTGGCATCCCTGGCGGCTTTTCTCATGGTTCCTGCACGTGAGCTCACCACGAGGGAACGCATAGGCATACACACTTTTTACTGGGCATTTGCGATTTACGCAACCTGGACTATTTATTTCATGTCGAGCGCCCACGGTTGGGAAAAATATTTTTACGTCTGCATACCATTGATGCTGGGGTTGATCCTCAGCCTGCTGTCGGAAGTACAGTCAAAGCAGCCTCCCATAAACATAAGCGACGCACGTCTGAACAAGATCGCAGTCCAAACGTGGCACAGGTTGCCCAACCATGTGAAAAGGGGCCTTCAGAGCACCGTCATGAATATACAGGAGGTCCAGGAGTGGAGCGAACTGGACATGGCCTATTTTAAGAATTCAGAGGTCAACGCCGCGCGATGGACAACCATCCTTCCGCTTCCCGCACGTGGCATCATCCATGTATCAGAAAGCGACTGTCTGAAACTGCAGGACCAGGCCATAACAGGGGCCCTGGCTCACGAACTGGCCCTGGCCTACCAGTCCACACTAACACCCTTTGACAGCAACGCCATAGAAAAGGCAGGAAAAGAACTGCCGGACAAGTGGAAGTTCAAGTCATAACGGCACATTTGTTTGCCTGATCAGAAATTTCTGTCCAGTGGCTTTTAACAGCAATTATATCGCTCGACCGGTAGACGTCCAACGCATCAAGGGAGGAAACCTGATAGTTTTGATACTATCTGTTTCCTCCCTTGATGATGATCAATTGCTAACGCGGTTGCGGAGGAAAGGGGGGTTGCGGGGGTTGCGGGGGTTGTGGAGGCCGCGGAGGCTGTGGTGGTCCTGGAGGCACAGGCGGCCGGTACCACGGTGTCGGGTATGGATAAGGTTGATAGATGTGCGGATAGGTCCGATAGATGACAGTGGGTTGATAAACAGCTTCCGGTTGCGCGTAGGTAACATACGTCTTTTGCTGTTGCTGTGACTGTTGCTGTGATTGCGCCTGGGACAGCGACTGCTGAGCTGAAGCCAGTTGCTGCTGGGTGGAAGCAAGCTGTTGCTGAGTTGAAGTGAGTGAGCTATTGAGCGAATTGACCTGGTTTTGCATGGACAGCATCTGTTCACTTGTCACACCCGAGGAACTACAACCAGCAGCCGCTACCAGTGTTAATAGCACGATTGACAGTAGGACGATGACGGATTTGCTTTTCAATTTTAACCTCCTTCTGACATTACCTTATGATCAGTATAGAGGAGTAGTTTTAGGCATGCTTGACAGCGGACTTATAGATAACTGATATGAAACTGACAATTTATAAATCGATTTACCGTCATGACTGGACAGGTGATACAATAAAAAAATTGGTTACGTCCAGGTTCCACCATTTTCATGACGGCACGTCAGTAATGCCGATAATCCAAACCGGAGGAGGGTAACATGAAGAACGCACAAAAGGTACTGAAGTCAGGAATGTTGACCGACTTCAAGGCATTCATTATGAAAGGCAATGTAGTCGATATGGCGGTTGGTATCATTATAGGTGCTGCCTTCGGCGCCATCGTAACTTCGATCGTCAAAGATGTTGTCATGCCCCCTATCGGCCTGGCCCTGGGCAACATCGACTTTTCCAACCTTGCTATAATCATAAAAGAAGGCTCCACGCCAAGTCCTTACCCCTCGCTGGCTGCCGCGCAGGCCGCAGGCGCTGTCACGATTAACTACGGGCTATTTATCAACACCATCATAAACTTCCTCATAATTGCCGCAGTGGTATTCTTCCTTATAGTCCGCCCGCTGGCCAAAATGCAGTCTTTGGCCAAGGGTACCACGCCTGCTGCGCCAACAACCAAAGATTGCCCTTTCTGCGCAACGGCCATTCCGGTCAAAGCCATACGGTGCCCAAACTGCACATCGGAACTCACAGTGTAAGCCGGTTAACCCTGTACTGAGTATTGCCATTTGCGACGCAGGGCCTATAATATCGGTCATGAATAGCAAATGGTACGTTTATATAGTTGAATGCAGTGATGGAACTCTTTATACAGGTATCACTAATAATATTGATAAGCGTATTAGGGATCACAATTTAGGGATCGGTTCTAAGTACACCAAAGGAAGGAGACCTGTTAAATTGCTCGGCAAGTGGGATTGTTCGGACAAATCACATGCATCTAAAATGGAATATCGTATTAAGGGACTTACCAGGAAAGCTAAACTGAGATTAATTATCAATGGTCCGGGTTGACCCGCTCAGTATTTCTTTGATGAATCCAATTTTTCACTCCACAATTGCTGGAGCATTTTCAAATCATCAATGAAATCATCCTGGGTCTGTTCTTTCTTTTTCTCAAGTGCCTCAAGAATCTCAAAGATAAACGACTTGCCCCCAAACGATGTCAGATCATTTTTCAGCCTGTAGTCTAAACAGGAACCGGAAGAAACCATGAAATTGTAGCTGTTTTGCTTTGCCTGAAGGTTCGCGGTATAGTCCAGCAAATACATCCCATTGCGTGTGTTTGTTACCCTGTATATTCCTCCAATGACTTTTTCCTGCTTGTATTCATTTTTAAGTGTCTTTCTTCTATCCATAACCTGCTAAGTTTAACACCTTTGGAGTTATAGCTGTTACAAGTATTATTGCCCAATCATTGACATTTCATATTTGAATGATCTATTCTACCTATAAACACAATAAGGAGGTCTACTAATGATTGGATATTGCATGAAATGCCGTAAGAAGAGGGAAATGAGCAATACTAAGGCCGTTAAAATGAAGAATGGTAGGCCGGCTACAAAAGGCGTTTGTTCAAAATGCGGAACAAAAATGTACCGCATAGGCAAAGGCTGAAGATACACATTTAGAAAGTTAGTGCCTTTCCCGGGGAAGGTTAACTGCCTTCCTCCCAGCTTTTAGCATTTTGTCACTGATCAGCTGGCTATGCAGCGATAGTTCCTTGCGTATCAGCCAGTTGAATAGTGCTATTTCCGTGGCAGTTCATGGCTCGTAATGACGCTTTGAATAAAACCCCTGTGAGAGGTGTGTGCGGCACGGAAATAAGAGGTTTGGTGGCAGCGACTGGGATTGAACCAGTGACCAAGGGCTTATGAGTCCCCTGCTCTACCGCTGAGCTACGCTGCCCAAACAAAGTAAAATTCTACCCAACCGGGCTTTTTATGTCAAAGAATTAAGATTGCTTCGCTACGCTCGCAATGACGGATGGGAGGGCATTTGCAGCGACGGAGGGGAGGAGGTTGCAATGACATGGCGGAGGGCATTCACAATGACATGCCCAAGGCGGTTGACAACGTTTTCCAGGATATTATAATATATCATACAAGTTTACTACTTATGCTCATGTGCGCATAAGTATACGAGGATGAGAATGCGTGACCTACTGAAAATATTCAAGGCTATGGCGGATGAAACGAGGTTGAGGATCATGTTCCTGTTGATGGAAAGGGAGGCCTGCGTGCTGGAAATCAAGCAGGCCATGAGGATCAGCCAGACGCGCGCCTCGCGCAACCTGGGCATACTGCACGATGCAGGGCTACTCAAGGCCCGACGCGAAGGCCCGCTGGTGTTCTATTCCCTGGACATGCGGCAGATCAAGAAAAGTTGCAACGGCCTGGATGCCATGATCAAGCAGGCATTCGAGACTGACGGGACCTCTCTCAAGCACCGTGAGCGGTTGAAGAGGCCCATCCCACGCGGCACGGACAGGGAACCCGGCAGCTAAACGACTGCTGCAGATTGACATTTTTCCGTATTCGTAGTCTAATATTTCAGGCCTGTTGACGGTCACTATCTTAAACGTACTGATATGACAGATTTCGAACCGAAGATCGTCGCCTTCCTGTGCAACTGGTGCTCCTACCGCGGGGCCGATCTGGCAGGCACCTCCAGGATAAAGTGCGCCCCCAACGTGCGCGCCATACGAGTAATGTGCAGCGGCCGCGTAGAGCCGGCCTTCGTACTGCGCGCCTTTGAACTGGGCGCCGACGGCGTCCTGGTGCTGGGCTGCCACCCGGGCGATTGCCACTATGCGGAAGGCAACTACAAGGCGCTGAGGCGCATGGAATTGCTCAAACGTACGCTGATACAGCTCGGCGTGGAGGAGGACAGGTTCCGCCTGGACTGGGTTTCGGCCTCCGAGGGCGACAGGTTTTCGCAGATAGTCAACGATATCACCGAGAAGGTCAGGGCCCTTGGCCCTTATAACGCAAGGGAGGGCGCGGGGGTTGCCTAAGCTCAAGGTAGCGCTCTACTGGGCCGCCTCCTGCGGCGGCTGCGAGATAGCCACACTGGCCATCGGGGACAAGATACTCAAACTGGCCGAGGCCGCCGACATAGTATTCTGGCCGGTCGCTGTCGATGCCAAATACGCAGATGTCGAGCACATGCCGGATGGCAGCATCGACGCCTGCCTGTTCAATGGGGCCATACGCAATTCAGAGAACGAGCACCTGGCCAAATTGCTGAGGCAGAAATCAAAGATATTGATAGCCTACGGCTCCTGCGCCTACGAGGGTTGCATACCCGGCCTGGGCAATTTTTTCAATGCGAAAATGATCCTTGACAATACCTATATAGAGACAGCCTCCAGCGACAACGCCGGCAGGACCCTGCCGCAGACCAGTGTAAAAGTCCCCGAGGGCGAACTGGATTTGCCAGTATTTTACGACACGGTCAAGACACTGGCGCAAACAGTCGAAGTGGATTATTTTGTACCAGGCTGTCCGCCAGAGGAGAGCACCACATGGATGGCGCTGGAAGCGCTTATCAGCGGCAACCTCCCGCCAAAGGGCGCGGTCATAGCTCCGGCGTCAGCTGCCGTGTGCAACGACTGCCCCCGCATCAAGCACGAGAAGAAGATCAAGGCCTTCCACAGGTCGTACGAGGTCATACCGGAGCCAGACAAATGCCTGCTGGAACAGGGTTTCCTCTGTTGCGGCATAGGAACCCGAGGCGGCTGCGGTGCCCCCTGCCCCCAGGCCAATATGCCCTGCAGCGGCTGCTACGGACCTGTTGAAGGTGTGCGCGACCAGGGCAGCCATATACTGACGGCGTGGGCCTCAATCATCGATTCCAACGACCCCGACGAGATAAAAAAGATACTCGATGGCATAGTGGACCCGGCGGGCATCTGCTACCGTTACAGCCTGCCCGACTCCATGATGAAACGTGCAAGGGTCAAGGCATGAGAAAGATAACCATCGATCCCATCACCAGGCTGGAGGGACACGGCAAGATAACCATATTCCTCAACGACGACGGCAGCGTGGCTAACGTGTACCTGCAGATACCGGAGCTGCGCGGCTTCGAGAAATTCTGCGAGGGGCGCCCGGTAGAGGATATGCCCCAGATCACCCAGCGCATCTGCGGCGTATGCCCTGAGGCGCACCACATGGCGGCTACCAAGGCGTTGGACGACATGTTCCACACAGAGCCTACGAGCACGGCCAAAAAGATCCGCGAATTGCTGTACAGCGCATTTTATGTCACGGACCACACCACGCATTTCTATATACTGGGCGGCCCGGATTTCATCATGGGCCCGGATGCACCGGTAGCGGAGCGCAATATCCTGGGCGTGATCGCCAAGGTGGGCATGGAGCTGGCGGGGCAGGTGCTCAATACGCGCAAGGAGAACCACTGGATCATACAGGCAGTGGGCGGACGCCAGATACACCCGGTCTTCGGTCTTCCCGGCGGCGTGAGCAAGCGGATAACAGAGGAGGACAGGGTAAAGATCGAGGAGATCGCCAAACGCGACGTGGCCTTTGCCCAGCTTTCGCTCAAAGTATTTGCAGATATCGTTCTCAAGAACAAGGCCTACGTGGACATGATAGTGAGTGATAGCTTCACCCACCAGACCTACTATATGGGACTGGTCGACGACAAGAACAGGGTCAATTTCTACGACGGCAAGGTCAGGGTAGTCGATCCAGCCGGCAAGGAGTTCGTCAAGTACTCCCCAAGCGAATACCTCGAGCACATCGCGGAGCACGTGGAGCCATGGAGCTACACCAAGTTCCCATTCCTCAAGAAGGTGGGCTGGAAGGGCTTCGTGGACGGCAAGGAAAGCGGGGTTTACCGCGCCACACCGCTCTCACGCCTCAACACTGCCGACGGCATGGCCACGCCGCTGGCACAGGAAGAGTACGACAAGATGTATTCGACACTGGGCGGCAAACCCGTACACCATACACTGGCCACTCACTGGGCACGCCTGATCGAACTGTTGTACGCGGCGGAGAGGCTGCTGGAGCTTTCACAGGACAGGGAGATAACGGGACCCAATATCAGGAACATCCCCACATCCAAGCCGACCGAGGGGGTAGGCATCGTGGAGGCGCCCCGTGGTACGCTAACCCATCATTACGTGGCCGATGAAAAAGGCTGCATCAAGAAATGCAACCTGATAGTGGGGACAACCAACAACCAGGCCGCCATCTTCATGTCGGTTAAAAAGGCGGCCGAAGGGCTGATCAAGCCCGGCCAGGACATTCCTGAATCCTTGCTCAACCAGGTGGAGATGGCCTGGCGGCCCTACGACCCCTGCATGTCCTGCTCAACCCACACACTGCCCGGCAATATGCCTCTGGAGGTCACGGTGGTGGACAGCGGCGGCAACACGGTCAGGCAACTCAGCCGCTGACCTTTTAAAAACATTATTAACAGGATAAGTTTATTGCGCGAATCTGTTAACTATATATGAACATATGCAAATATGCTGTATTGCCTTATACGGATCAAATAAAATAACCTGAAGGAGTTGTGTATGCAGAACCGGGTGATTTCCAGGAAGGACCTGGCAGGCTTCGTCGATGATTTGATCAAGACGAAGGCTGCAGGTGAGGTCATCGGCATCAAGGCACAGGGCAACAAGTTCAACTTCGGCCCGCTCAAGGGCAGCGGCGAGCTTTGCCTTGATTACGACATATCCCTGCTGCCGCCCAAAAAGTACTTCTTTCCACAGATGGAAACGGTGCTGAAGTACGAGGCAGGCAAGACGCCCCGGGTTGAACCGGTGGTGAATGAGCGGGCGCTGTGCATTATAGGCGTGCACCCATTTGATATCAGGGGTATCCTGCTCTTCGACGCCGTGTACGGCGGGAAGGACCCCGACCCCAACTACTTCCTCAAGAGGAACAACGCGGTAATCATCGGCGTCGACTGCCTGGCGCCCAACCCCAAGGCCTTTGCCTCCAGCATGGGAACCAATATCACTGACGAGGGCTTCGACCTGATGCTGACCGACCTGGGCGGCGATTACTTCGTCACGGTCGGCACCAGCAAGGGCCACAACCTCATCAATAAGGCCAAAACCAGGGATGCTACCCCGGCGGACCTGGAAAAGCGCGACAAGGTGCGCAAGGACGCTGAAAAGAAGTACAAAGTATCCCTCAATATGAAGAAGGAAGACATACCGGGCCTACTGGACGCGACCTGGGAGAGCAAGTTGTTCACGGACAAGGCCGCCACCTGCTTCAGTTGCGGCTCCTGCGTGATGGTCTGCCCCACCTGTGTCTGCTTTGATGTGCAGGACGAGATGGCGCTCAGCCTCAAAGGAGGAGAGCGTTACCGCCGCTGGGACGGCTGCATGCTCGCCGAATTCGCCAGCGTGGCCAGCGGTGAAAACTTCCGCGAGCACAAAGAGCAGCGCTTCCGCCACCGCATGTACCGCAAGGGCAAGTACCTGGTGGAGAGATACAAGTACCTGGGCTGCGTGGGCTGCGGCCGCTGCGCCATAGCCTGCCTGGCCGAGATCGCCAGCCCGGCTGAAACCTACAACCTGCTCAAGGAGGCCAAGTAATGGTTATGCAGCTGACCGCCAAGCAATCCATCCACCTCCCGCGCACAGCCGAGCTCATCAGGGTTGAGAAGCTGAGCGACCGGGAAAAAGTATTCGAGTTTAAATTCGACGACGGCAATGAGCTCGGCCAGCGGCCGGGGCAGTTCGTCGAGATCTCCATCTTCGGCGTGGGTGAGGCACCCATCTCAATCACCTCCTCTCCCACACACAAAGGCTCTTTCGAGCTGGCAGTGAGGGCCACGGGCAGCGTGACCGACAAGCTGCACACGCTGGACAAGGGCGCCAAGGTCGGCATCCGGGGTCCTTTCGGCAACGGCTTCCCCATCGAGGTGCTCAAGGGCAAGGACATCCTTTTCGTGGCCGGCGGCATCGGCCTCTTCCCGCTACGCTCGCTGATTAATTATGTCATGGACAACCGCAAGGATTTCGGCGAGGTCAATACCCTCTTCGGCTGCCGCTCCCCGCAGGAAAGGCTTTTCATCGGGCAACTGGCCGAATGGGACAAGAGCAAGGACATGTGCTTTTTAGAGACAGTGGACCGCGTACCGGACGAAGCATGGCAGGGCAATGTGGGCGTGATAACCACGCTCTTCCCCAAGATATCTTTCAACCCGGCCACCACGTACGCCATCGTGGTCGGCCCGCCCATCATGTACCGTTTCGTCATCGCTGAGTGCCTCAAGAAGGGCCTGGCGGATGACCACATCATAATGTCCCTGGAACGCAGGATGAAGTGCGGCGTGGGCAAGTGCGGCCACTGCCAGATCAACGGGCTTTACTGCTGCCAGGAAGGGCCCGTCTTCACCTATGCACAGGTAAAGTCTTTGAAGGAGGCTGTTTAAATGAAACCGAGGGTCGCATTTTTCGACTTCACGGGCTGCGAGGGATGCCAGCTCGAGGTTCTTAACTTCAACCTGGAGATAGTAGACCTTATCGGCGCGGTTGATATCGTGGAGTTCCGCGAGGCCAGTTCCGACCACTCCGACGAGTACGACATCGCCTTCATCGAGGGCAGCCAGACAACCCAGAAGGATGTGGAGAGGATACAGCAGATCAGGGAGAGGGCCAAGATACTGGTAGCGCTGGGCGCCTGCTCATGCACGGGCGGCGTCAACGCCCTCAAGAACCGTTTCAGCATGGAGGAGAACCTCAAGGTCGTCTACGGTGAATCGGCCAAGTGGTACAACACGCTGCCTACCCGGCCGACCAGCGCCTACGTAAAGGTTGACGTCCATCTCCATGGCTGCCCGCCCAACCGCAACGAGGTAATCAGCCTGGTAAAATGCCTGCTCACCGGAAAGAAGTTCGAGCAGTGCCACAACCCGGTCTGCGTGGAATGCAAGCTGGCTGAGAATATCTGCGCATTCGAGCGCGGTGAATTCTGCCTGGGTCCCATTACACGGGGAGGCTGCGACGCAGTCTGCGTCACCGCCGGCAGGAAATGCTGGGGTTGCCGGGCCCTGGTGGACGAACCCAACGTAAACTCTGAGAAAGACGTCCTGAAAAAATACGGGTTGACCATGGACGACATGATGCTGCAGTTCAAGCTCTTCAACGGAGCGCTGGAGGTTTCGAAATAATGGCAACAAAAGAAGTGAATTTCAAGGTACACCACGTGGCCCGCATCGAGGGACACGGCAACATAATAGTCAATGCCAAAGACGGCAAAATCGAGGAGTGCAAGTGGGAGGTGCCGGAGTCCCCGCGATTTTTTGAATCAATGCTGCGCGGCCTCAGCTATTCAGATGTCAACTTCATAGCGCCTCGCATCTGCGGCATATGTGCCGTGGCGCATGCCAACGCCTCCATAGCCGCCGTGGAGGCCGCTTTCGACGTTCATCTCAGTGAGCAGTCCGTACTGATGCGCGACACCCTCTTCGATGCCGAGACCTTCACCAGTCACATCCTGCACACCTATTTCCTGATCGCCCCGGATTTCCTGGGAGTGGGCAGCGTGATACCGCTGGCCGCCACGCATACGGACGTCGTCCTGCGGGCGCTCAGGCTGAAGAAATTCGGCAACGACTGGGCCGACATACTCTGCGGGCGCAAGACACATCCCATCTCGCAGGTGGCCGGCGGCTTCGTCAAGTTCCCATCGGCCGAGCAGCTAAGATGGATCAAGGACAAGCTGGAAGGCGAGGTCATGAAGGACCTCGAGGCCAGCGTCGACCTCTTCAAGACGCTCAAGTTCCCCTCATTCACACGCGAGACCGAGTACATAGCGCTGACCAAGCCCAACGAGTATGCCTTCGTGGGCGGCATGATCGGCTCCACAGACGGCAAGCCCATGCCCATCAACGATTACCAGAAGGTGACCAACGAGTTCTGCGTTCCGCAGTCCACCGCCAAGTGGACCAAACACCTGCGCGAATCCTTCCAGGTGGGCGCCCTGGCGCGCTTCAATGTCAACCATGACAAACTTCATACCATGGCCAAGAAGATAGCCGGGGTCTTCGGCCTCAAGGCGCCCTGCCACAATCCGTACTTCATCAGCGTGGCCCAGCTCGTTGAGTCCGTGCACGTGGTGGAGAACAGCATTATGATCCTCGACAAGCTACTCACCAGGGGAGTAAAGCCTGAAAAGCCGGAGGTCAAGGTCAAGGCCAGCCGCGGAGTAGGCGCGGTAGAGGCACCACGCGGCATCCTCTTCCATGACTACACATTCGACGAAGCCGGCAAATGCATCGCGGCCAACATCATCATCCCCACTAACGAGAACCACAACAGCATCCAACACGACTTCGACAAGCTGCTGCCCGAGATACTGGACAGGCCGCAGGACGATATCAGGCTGGCTATGGAGATGCTGGTCAGGGCCTATGACCCCTGCGTATCATGCTCCACCCACATGCTGGAGGTAAAGTTTAAGTAATTGTCATTGCGAGGCCGCCACAGCGGCTGCGGCAATCCTATTGTTTGTACCGCAACAGTACAAGATTGCTTCGGTACGCTCGCAATGACGGATTGCAATCCGAGGGGCGGGTCATATGACCCGCCCCTTTTTTACAACATGCAGGTAATCACTTATAATGGCCTTATCTGCTGAAGAGGTGAATACGACGATGACGAGAAAATTAATATTATTATCTCGCCAGTTAATAATATTTGTGGCCGTGTTGACGCTGTTACTGTCATCCGCACAATCGGTATCCGCCCTCTTTGTCGGCCCGTCAACCATAGTTATAAACGGCGTCTTCACTGACTGGGGGGCCCCGGCCAGCGGTGTTTACCGCCGCCAGGACTCAACAAATACCGGAACAAGTGACGGGGCAGGGTTTGCAGGAACTCCCGCCGACATTAATTATTTCTGGAACGCCATGTCCACGCAATCGGGAGGTTCCTCTTCAGCCAGCCCGACCAACCTCATACAGAATATTTATTACAGGATCGATACTTTTACCACCGGCGTGATAAAACCGGGCCAGATTTACAATCTTCAGCTTAATCTTGGCGTTGCCGGTGCTGGAAAAGCCGACCACCTGCTGCAGATATGGGTACTTGACACTGCTACCCCAAAGGTAAGCATCGTTATGTCAAGCTATGGCACACCCTACCCTGCCATCGGGGCTTTTACCAGCGGTACACTGACCGGCAGGGTCTCCAACATAGCCAGTCCATACCCCGGTTACAGTGGCGCTGTGGACGCCAATGCCACCGGCGCGTACGGCAAATACAACGGCACCAATTACGGGATAGAAGTTAAAATCCCCGTAAGCTGGTTCGGCAGTGCATACGGCGGCCTGATTAAAAGTGACGGCACCGGCTCCCCTACTTATTACGGCACCATCTTTACGTCCACGGGCAATTTGGGTTCAGTCGGCACAGTCAAGGACACGATAAACAAGAGCGACGGCACGCCGGTTTATTTCGTCGTCAACCCGGTCACAGGGGAAACCAATTTCGAAGATTTGAAATCGGTCAATATCACGGCTACCAAGACCGACTCTATCTTTAGCGACGTGTCCCCGACTGGCGCCAGCCCCGGTGATGTTTTACTTTACACTGTTATCGTCACCAATTCCGGCAGTTCCACGGCCAATAATGTTGTCTTCCAGGATACCATAACCGATACCAATCTAACCTGGTGCGATAATGTCACCGTTGTGCCCGCACGCACTTTCGTCAACAGCAGCAACGGCGTGCAGGTGACGATCGGCAACATGGCTGCCGGCAGCTCGGTCACCATAACTTTCAGGGCGTTGATCATAAACACTCCGGCTAAGGTCAGCAACCAGGGAACGGTCAGCGGATCCAACTTTGCCAGCGTGCCCACCGATGACCCGGACACGTTGCTGGCCAGCGACCCGACCAGCACACCAATTTCGCCTACCGATATGGTCGAACCTTATAAGACCTGGGCTCTCACCACTGATACCGATGGTAATGGCTATCCCAGCCCTGGCGACACTATCACATATACAGTCAGCATTGAAAATGTTGGCAACGGTACCGCTGAAAATGTTACCTTCACCGATATACCCGACCTCAATTCCACACTGGTAACAAACAGCGTGACCACCACCAGCGGCACGGTGTTCAAGGGCAACGGCGGCAGTGATACATCGGTTATCGTCCGGGTAGGCGATATTCCGGCCGGGCAAGCGAGCCCTGTGACAGTCACATTTAAAGTACGTGTCAACAACCCCCTGCCGTTCGGAGTGACACAGCTCTCCAACCAGGGATTCGTCTCCGGCAATAACTTCCCCGTCGATCCCACCGATGACCCCACGGACCAGTCTTACGATAACCCCACCGTCACTCCACTCACCGCCGCACCGCTTATCGAGGCTTATAAGCGCTACGAGCTTACAGATGACGCCGGTACACCCGGCATTCCCGATGTGGGCGACAACCTTACCTACATAATCACTATTACCAACAAGGGCAACCAGAATGCGGAAAATGTAACCTTTCGTGATGACTTAACCGCAGATATCAGGATAATTGCGGGCAGCATCAACACCAACCAGGGGGCCGTAACAACGGATAACTCTACCTACCTGTATGTGGACTTCGGTACCCTGCCGGGCGGTGACTACACCGTCAACACCAGCTTCAAGGTCACCATCCAGCCCGCCGCTTCAGGCGGCATCTCCAACCAGGGCTTTATTAGCGGGAATAATTTCACCACGACCAAAACCGACGATCCCAACACGCACACGGCCAACGATGCGACCTATACTGCACTAGCGGGCGCCCACCTCAGCGTTAGCAAGAGCGCCATATTGGCAGATGACGCGGACAACAACAATGTGCCCAGCCCGGGGGATACCCTCCAGTATATAGTCGCCATCAACAATAACGGTGGAAGTGCCGCTACCGGGGTCGTATTTAAAGATACGCCAGGTTCCAACACCTCGCTTGTGGCGGGAACAGTCTCAAAAACCCAGGGTTCGGTGTTAGATGGCAACGACCCCCTCGATACAAAAGTCGAGGTCAGTATCGGCACGCTGGAGGCAGGTTCCACCCATAGCATATGCCTGGTCACCTTCGAGGTAACCATCGATAATCCGTTTCCGGTTAACACAGATAATATATCCAACCAGGGAATCGTGACTGCGACCGGTTTGACCGCTGTACCAACGGATGATCCAAATACTGACGCAAGCCCCGATGCTACAGTCACCACCGTGTACGCTGATCCATTCATCACTGCCACCAAAATTGACACGCTTGTCAATGATACAAATGGTGATGGCTACCCCGGCCCTGGCGATACACTGCAGTACACCATTGTCATCACCAACTCCGGCACCACCGCCGCCAGGTCAGTCCTGTTTCAGGATACGATAACGGACACTTACCTGACACTGGTGGGAGGTAGTGTAACCGTAACGCCTCCACATACAATCACTTACCCTGCTACTAAGACATTCCAGGTCGACCTGGGAGACATAGATGTCGGCCCCTCTTCTGCCGTGACTATAACATTTCAGGCAAACATAGCTGGCTCGGTACCCGCCGGGGTAAATAAAGTCACCAACCAGGGCCTGGTCAGCGGGTCCAACTTCCCCGGTGTGCCCACCGATGATCCGCGTACATTGCTTGCCAGCGACCCTACCAGTACCGCCATCACCCCCACCGACATGGTTGAACCCTATAAGACGTGGGCACTTACCACCGATGCCGACCACAACGGGATCCCCAGCCCGGGCGACACCCTTACATATACCGTTACACTCGAAAACGTGGGCAACCATGACGCGTCAGGCGTAATCTTTAACGACATACCGGATCCCAATTCCACGCTGGTAGAAGGCAGCGTGACCACAACACTTGGGACGGTGACAAAGGGCAACCTTACCGGCGATAGTGCCGTGACAGTCAACCTGGGCACCCTGCCGGGATCGGGCGGCGACGCCACCATCACTTTCAGGGTCATCGTCACCAATCCCCTGCCATCAGGAGTGACACAGCTCTCTAACCAGGGTTTTGTCTCGGGCGACCACTTCGCCGTTGATCCCACCGACGACCCCACCGACCAGTCCTACGATAATCCCACCGTAACGCCGCTCACGGCGGCGCCTCTTATCGAGGCCTATAAGCGCTATGAGCTTACCGACGATCTGGACCAGGACGGCAAACCAGGCGTTGGTGACAACCTCACATACATCATAACCGTCATCAATAAAGGCAATCAAAATGCCACAGGTGTCAGCTTCAGCGATACCGTGGATACCAATACCTCCCTGATTGAAGAAACCATTATCACCAGCCAGGGGACGGTGACCTCCACACCCACCGGATTGTCTGTGAACATCGGTACCATTCCGGGCGGAGACTACACCGTCAATATCAGTTTCAAAGTCACCATAACTGGCGGCTTAGGCGGCTTATCCAACCAGGGCGACGTCACCGGAACTAATTTCACGTCGACACACACTGATGATCCAAATACACACACGGTTAATGACCCCACCTATACGGCCCTGGCAGGCCCACATCTCAGTGTGACCAAAAGCGCTATACTGGCCATTGACGCCGACAATAACAACGTGCCCAGCCCGGGAGATACACTGCAGTATATAGTAGCCATAAACAACAATGGCGGAAGCGCTGCTACCGTCGCCAACTTTACAGATACCCCGGATACCAACACTTCGCTTGTGGTAGGTAGCGTTTCAACCACCCAGGGCGATGTTGTACTCGGCAACAGCTCCGGTAACACAACAGTAGATGTCAACGTCGGCACGCTGCAGGCAGGCCCCTCTCACAACATCTGCCTGGTCACATTTGACGTGCTAATAACCAGCCCCCTCCCGGACGATATCAGCACAATATCCAACTACGGCACGGTAACAGCTACCGGCATCAATAAAAAAACGGATGACCCCAATACAGAAGCCAGCCCGGATAACACTGATACCATGGTCTATGCACAACCGGTCATCTATGCCACCAAAACCGATTCTTTGGTCAACGATATAAATAATAACGGCATCGCCGAGCCGGGCGACACGCTCCAGTATGCGATCAATATCACCAATACCGGCACTACAGCGGCGACTTCGGTGGTCTTCACCGACCCCATCACCAGTAACATCTCTCTGACGGGTTATTTAACGGTTCCGCCGGGTAGCAGCATTGGTTCGGGAAGCGTTGCTGGCGACCCGTCAGTTGAAGTTAGCATGCCAACAATCAATGTGGGCGATGATTTATCCATAGTATTTCGCGCAACCATAGATAACCCCCTACCCGCAGGCGTAAACCACATATCCAACCAGGGATACGTCAGTGGAGCCAACTTCTCCGAAATTTCCACCGATGATCCACGCACTGATTTAAAGAACGATGCCACCGGCACACCTGTGACAGCCATACCTTTTGTGGAACCTTACAAGACTTGGGCCTTAACATCAGACGCGGACAATAACGGATATCCCAGCCCGGGCGATACCCTGACATATTCAGTAGTTATCGAAAACACCGGGGGCCAGAACGCCACCGGCGTGGTATTCAACGATATCCCTGATGCCAATTCCGTTCTCATAGCAGGCAGCGTTACTACTGACCTGGGCGTGGTAACGTTGGGCAACGGCAGCGGCGACAATAGCATACTGGTCAATGTCGGTACCCTGCCCGGCGCGCACGGAAGCGCCACTATCACCTTCCGCGTAAAGGTCAACAGCGTACTGCCCACCGGCGTCAGCTATCTTTCCAATCAGGGCTTCGTATCCGGGACCAACTTCCCCAGCGATCCTACGGATGACCCCCAAGATGATTCCTACGATAACCCGACTATGACCCCACTGACGGCCTCACCATTTATCAGGGCAGCTAAATCCTATCAACTCAGCTACGATGCCAATAATGACGGGCTGCCAGGCCCGGGCGATAACCTTACATACATAATTGACATCGTCAATAACGGTAACCAGAACGCCTCAGGCGTGAATTTCACAGATGCACCCGGTTCCAATACCACACTCTTCGCAGGCAGCGTTACCACAAGTCAGGGATTTATCAGCCACGGCAATACCAGCGGAGATACCGGCGTAGAAGTCAACCTGGGCACGTTACTGGGCGGAGGGGGCTCTGCCACCATCAGCTTCACGGTGAGGATTGATGGCGGCGCTGTGGACAGCGTCTCCAACCAGGGCAACGTAGCCGGGGGCAATTTCATCCCTGCCCTCACTGATGATCCAGGTACCACCAAGCTCGGTGATGCCACCGAGACGTACCTGGCAACACCGATACTGACTCCTTCCCTGCACGTCACAAAGGCTGCCATCCTAGCAATCGACGCCGATAAGACCGGCTTGCCCAGCCCGGGAGATACGATCCAATACATAATTACTATAAACAACACGGGCAATGGAGCTGCACAAAACATAGTATTCACAGACACGCCTGATCCCAGCACTACACTGGTGGCGGGCAGTGTATCAGCCACGCAGGGTGGAACTGTCGTTTCAGGAAATACGGCGGGCAACACCGTTGTAAGCGTAAATATCCCCACACTGCCGGGTGGTTCCGCGCACAGCGTCTGCCTGGTGACCTTCAGTGTCAAGGTCAATAACCCGCTGCCAGCAGGTGTCAGCAGTATCTCCAACCAGGGCACTGTCTCCGGTGCCAATTTCGACCCTGCGCAGACAGAAGATCCGGGCATTACAGGTGCGCCGGGCACTCCCACAATAACCACAATATATCCAGGAACCACTCCACCACCCACGCCACCGACCCCGCAGCCTGGTGTAGATCCAAAATCGATGTTACCCATAACCTCACACTCCTCAACCATAGCCGCCGGAAGTAAAAACTGGCCGCTACAGCCATCCACTGACCAGACGTCCGCGATAAAGGGCAAGCCCGTCGACCTGCCTTCCTTTAAAACCAGCAACCTCGTGATAAATGAAACGGAAGAGGGGCACTTAATCTACGTAGACGTCAACAACACAGGAAAAGCGGCGGGCACTTACACACTAAATCTAAAAATAAACGGTTATACCCATGGGGTAAAGTATCTCAGGTTAAACCCCGCCGCATCCGGACATGTAGAGTGGCTTATCAGCAGCGATGAACCGGGGACTTATACCGTGGAAATCGACGGGCTTTCAGGTACCTACTATGTAGATGGGTTGAAAGGCGCAAACCGGTTGATCAATCCTGATATTGTCCTCATAATTAGCATGGCCTTGATTTTGGCTTCATTGATGCTGGCCGTGGTTTACATTTTGAGAAAGCGGCAAAACTGGTACAGCTAATCCAGTTTGCTTAGCAAGGTAGTGTGCTTTAGTATGAACTTGAAGCTTAGATTTGGCCTGTATGCATTTATCCTGCTGCTTTCCCTGCTGGTTCCGCTGACAAGTCCTCCACCGGCTTCCGCCGACACCTATACGGTCACTTTCACGGCTGATAATCTCACGGAGGGTTCACTGCGCTGGGCAATTACGCGGGCCAATGCCAACACCCCCGCCGGACCTCATACCATCAATTTTAATATCCCTCAATCCGACCCCGGTTTTACCCCGGATGACGCCACCCATAGCTGGTGGATTATCCGTTTGAACAGCGCACTGCCGCAGATCAGCAAGGCCCATATTTATATAGACGGGACAACGCAAACTACAAACCAGGGAAATACCAACCCGGGACAGGTAGGAACGGGTGGTACGGTGGGGGCCTTTAACGATACATTTCTGAAATACGATAGGCCTGAGATCGAGATCACGCCGGCCACCATATCCACGGTTCCCATCGGTTTCATTACAATGGCGGACAACACCACCATACGTGGGTTAGCTATTTACGGATTCGGCAGCCAAGGGGCAAGTATCTCCAACGCGCAGGTGAGGGCCGCTTCTAACGGCTACCGTGCCACCATCGAGAACTGCCTGATCGGGGTACGCGCCAGCGGGGCCGACCCGGGCTTCGACTCAAAAAGCGCCGGCATATCCGTCAGCAACATGACCTCCGGCACGGTGAAAAACAACTATATAGGCAATAACATCATGGGCATTTATTTCTCCGGAGCCGGCAACTGGACCATATCCGGCAACGAGATATTCCAGAATGCCCTGCGCTACTCATCCTACGACGGCATGGACATGGCCTCCGGCACCAACAATATCAGCGTGACCGGCAACCTCATACGGCAAAGCGGTGGGACAGGCATAGATTCGTACAACGGTGTGGGCCCTTTCATTATCTCAAATAATACCGTTACAAAAAGCGGCGCGGCCAGCGGGAACGAGAAGTGCGGCATGCGCATATTCGGCAGCGGCAGCAAGATAACCGGGAACATAGTGACCGAGAACGGCGGGGCGGGCATCATCGTACCCCCTCTTTTCGGGACCATCTACTCGGACAACAATACTATCAGCCAGAATTCCTGCTATTCCAACGGCGGGCTGGGCATCGACCTCATACGCCTGGGAAGTTCTACGGATAGAGGGGACGGCGTTAATTTCAACGACGGCATTTTTATTGATACCTGGGGCAACAGGGGAATAGATTTCCCCATCCTGACCACTGCCAGCCTGGCAGGGAGCACCCTCAACATGGCAGGATACCTGGGAACAGATAATACAAGCACCACCTTTAAAAATTGCAGGCTGGAATTCTTCACGGCTGCTACCGACCCCACCGGATACGGCGAGGGCAGGACGTACCTCGGCTATTATGACATGTTGGGCGGCAATAATAGCTTCATCTGTTCACTGACCGTCAGCGGTTTATCGGAGAACGCGTCGATCACGGCTACTGCAACGGCGACGGGCAGCAAGAACGACACCAGCGAATTCAGCCTTTGCCGCCAGTTGACCACCGTTAACAACCCCGTCCTCTCGCTGAATGTTACACCGCCTGCCTACGGATATGCAGGGCAGAGTGTGACCTACAGCGGGTCGGTGCGCAATGTCAGCGCCAGCACGGCGTATAGTAATGTACTTACCTGGCAACTGCCGCCGGAGTTCACCTACCTCAGTTCAAGCGGCGGCACCTACCATCCCGATACACGTACGGTCACCATCGCGGTGCCCAGCATCACTGCGGGGCAGGAGATCACCGGCTGGGTGACCGTGGCCATCAGCCCTTCCGTACCAGACGGCACAATTGTGACTGCGGGGTCAATGCTCACCTGGCAAAACGTCTTCACCAACCCGCTGGGCCCGGTCAACCACAGTTCCAGCATCGTAGTCTACAACACACCGCAGCTTACCACGCAGCTCTTTCCTCCCACCTATGCCTTCGCAGGAGAAAACGTTATATACACGGGAGTGCTGCATAACTACAGCAGCGGCACAGCCATCAATACCGTGCTTAAATTCCAACTTCCCGCGGACAACATGACCTTTGTCAGCGCCTCACATGGCGCTATAGTCAGCGGAGAAAACGTCACCTTCAACCTGGGCAACATCACGCCCAACACGGATATGACCGGCAGCATGACCGTTCATATCAAAGAAGACCTGCCGGACGGCACCATACTACAGTTGGTAACGCTGCTGTCATGGTACGACGCTGCGGGCAACTACTACGGCCCGCAGCAGCGTTACTACGACCTCACGGTGTATCAGCGCCCGCAGCTCACCATCACCAAGGAGGGCCCACCCGACGCCGTAGTTGGATCTACATATAAGTTCACAGGTACACTGACCAATACCGGCAGGAGCGATGCGAAGAATATAGTGCTGATCGACTATCTGCCCGCCGGCCTGGCCTTCGCCGGCTCCAGCCACAGCGCCATATACAACGAGGCAGCGAGGACTGTGACATGGAACCTCGGCAATCTCAGCAGCGGCAACTCCATACCCGGCTGGATCAACGTGCTGGTAGATAACGCTACCCCCAGCGGCACACGTTTCATCAACAACTTCCAGGCCACCTGGACCGACAACCTGACCCCCCACACCGACTATGGACCGGTCTCAGCCTCAAAGGAGATCACGGCCTACAGCAACCCGCAGTTGACCATAACCAAGGAAGGACCCGACGAGGCCACCGTGGGCTCATATATCACTTTCACCGGGTCGCTTTCCAACGTGGGCGGATTACCTGCCGAGAATACCGTCCTGGTAGACTACCTGCCCACAGGGCTGACCTATATAGGATCCAGCCAGTCGGCCGTCTACGACCCGGTAGCGCGGACCGTCACATGGCAGATCGGCCGCCTGGGCGCCGGCGCAGCCATGCTGGGCTGGATTACAGTGCAGGTGGACAACTCTGTTCCCAACGGGGCACGACTGACCAATACTTTTAGTGTGGCCTGGAAGGACGGCAGCGGCAACAGTTTCGGACCGGCCAACGCCGACAAGCAGGTTATAGCCCGCACAAATCCCCTGCTCTCCATAACCAAGACCGGCCCTGTCTACGGCCGGCCCGACAGCGACCTGACGTTCACCATCGGCGTCATCAACTTCGGAGGACTCAACGCCCAGGACGTCACACTGGTGGACTCCCTTCCGGGCAAATATTCGTATGTCAGTTCCAACCCAGCCGGGACCTTGAGCGGGGGTAACATTATCTGGAACCTGGGGTCCCTCGCCGCCGAAGCCGGTACTTCGGTATCACTGACCGTGCACGTCAATGCTGATACCACCAATAACACACCGCTGGCCAACAGCGCCATGGTGACCTGGAAGGATACGAAGGGCAACACTTACGGGCCCACCAGCACTTCTTTTATCACCACCATATTCTCCACCCCTAAATTAATAGTCACCAAGACCGGGCCTCCGTCTGCCAACCCCGGCGATAACTGCACCTACACGATCGATGTAAGAAATGTGGCCGACCACGCCGCCCTCAACACGGCCCTGTCCGATATAGTGCCCGAAAGGATGAGCTATGTCAGCAGCAGTGACGGAGGGGCCTATGACGATATCACGGGTATGGTAAGCTGGCCAACCACACCACCCATGACCATAGGTGCCAACAGCGTCCGAAGCTTTTCGGTCACGCTGCAAATCGACCATGACCTGATACAGGAGACGGTCCTGACCGATACTGCCATGGCCACCTGGCACGACGAATTCGGAGAAGATTACGGGCCGGCCACGGGCAGTTGCAGCACGAGTGTAACGCCCTTCCCCGAACTTTCCATCTCGCTGGCCGGACCTTCCAGCGGGCAGGTCGGCACTGCGCTCACCTTTACTGTCGGCGTGAACAATGAGAGCGATACTATGGCGGCCAACAACGTTGTGGCCCAATTCATGGTCCCATCGGGCTGCAGCTATAACAGCTCCAGCGACGGGGGCACAAATGCAGGAGGAACAGTTACCTGGAACCTCGGTTCACTATCCGCACTGGGCACAAGGCAGGTAACCGTTGTGATAACCCCCTCCACGGCGCCGCCAGGGTCAGATGTTATCTCAACATCCGCGATGGCCTGGCAGTACCCTGCGGGCACGTCTCACGGCCCAAAATTCGCTAACACGACTACCTTCATCCTGCCAGTCCCGATACCTCCTACGCCACCTCCCACACCTGAACTGTCACCACTGGATATGATGCCCATGATGCCACGCTCATCAGGCACAGTAAACAGCGTTCCCAACCCATCGCCCATGCAGCTCCCATACATCTACCTCCAGAGCACCAGCCTTTCTACAGCACGAGTGACACCCAACAACCCGGTCACGGTTACCGCCGTATTTGCCAATAAAGGCACTGTCAACGGCTCGACGGCAGTGAAGCTCTACGTGAATGGCTATAGCGAGGCGTCACAGGGCGTGGCGCTGGCCAGCGGCCAGAGCCGGTCGGTATCTTTTGATATAGTTAAGGCAGAGCCGGGCCAATACCAGGTTTATATCAATGGTACGAGTGCAGGCAGCTTTACGGTGGAGGACACTTACAGCAGCGACATCGTCCTCACAGTGAGCCTGGCATGTATACTGGCAGCACTTGTGCTGGGCACCATAATGATCATACGCCGCAGGCGGGCATATTATTAAACCGGCACAGGGAGGCATAAATATGATGAGAGGAAGGTACTTCGTCCTGGCATGTTGCCTGGCGGCGATTTTGGCCACAGGATGCGCGGCCGAAAAGATACCGATACCCGAGCCACAGGCTGCTCCACCCGTAATAGTAGCCGATGCCATTATCCAACATCCCTCGCTGTCAGCAGCCATCGAAAAAGCTATGCCCAGCGTGGTCTTTATCTACACGGAGAAAAACAAGCTGGTAGGCGGGAAGCCATCCTTCGAGGGCGGGTCCGGTGTCATACTGAGCCCCGAAGGCTACATACTTACTAACCGCCACGTGGTGGAGGATGCTAAAAATGTGTGGGTCACGCTCTACGACAGGAGCACCTATGAGGCTGTCTCGGTCTTTCCTGACCTGCTGATGGACCTGGCCGTGGTCAAGATAAATGCCGGCGGTTTGCCGGCGGCGCGGGTGGGCGACCCTGATAAATTGAAGGTGGGAGACTACGTGATTGCCCTGGGCAACCCCCTGGGGATGTCGCCGGCGGACGGCGTCGGCGCCGCCACATCGGGCATCGTAAGCAAGTTTGACTGCTCCTTCGTGATGCAGGGTGTACCGTATTACGACATGATACAGACCGACGCCGCCATAAACACGGGCAACAGCGGCGGGCCGCTGGTAAACCTGGATGGCGAAGTGGTGGGCATCAACAGCGCCCACGCCCTGTTCGCCCAGAATGTGGCATTCGCCATCGGCATGAATACCGCAAAGCACGTGTTCGACGACCTGGTTGAGACAGGCAAGGTAGACCACCCCTATATAGGTATCATCGCCGAGGATATGAAGCCGCAATTTACCGCTAACACTATGAACGCACAGAGGCGTGTTATCATAACTAACGTGGAAGAGGGTACCCCCTCCGATGCCGCCGGACTGAAGTTAAAGGATATCATCCTGCGGTTCAACGGCCAGGAGGTCAATTCAGTGTCTGAACTGACTAAGCTTGTGTGGCGTATGGACGCCGGCGATACTATCAAGATCACCTGTTTGCGCGGCGGAGAAACCGTAGATATCACGGTCGTCCTGGCAACCAGACCGGACGACGAACCGATGGCCGAGCTTTAGCCGCGTAAAAGATATATAATAAGTCTCCGGAATTATCAGCCGGCTTAACGGGACCACCGTGGATTTAAACTTAATTTTCATCGGCTTCGTCATACTGGTTGCCCTGGCATTCGATTTCACCAACGGCATGCACGATGCCGCCAACTCCATCGCCACCGTCGTTTCCACCCGCGTACTGTCCCCCAGGCTGGCCGTCGCCTGGGCGGCTTTTTTCAACTTCGCAGCATTCTTCATATTCGGCACTGCAGTGGCCGTGACCATCGGCAAGGGTATGATCGATGTCAACTCCATCAACGAGACGGTCATACTGGCAGGCCTGATCGGGGCCATAAGCTGGAACCTGATTACATGGTATTTGGGACTGCCCAGCAGCTCCTCGCACGCCCTCATCGGCGGCTACGCAGGGGCAGCCATAGTTAAGAGCGGCTTCGGTGTGATAATTCCGTCGGGCTGGTATGCCACATTGATTTTCATCGTCCTGGCCCCGGCCATAGGCCTCGTATTAGGCTATTTATTAAAAGTGCTGACTTCCTGGATACTGCGTAAGCAGAGGCCGGGACCCGTGAACAGGTGGTCGCGCATAGCGCAGCTTTTCTCAGCCGCTCTGTACAGCCTGGGGCACGGGGGCAACGACGCGCAAAAGACCATGGGCGTAATCACCAGCCTGCTCTTCGCAGCAGGATTCCTCACAGAGTTCATTGTGCCGATATGGGTCGTCATAATTTCATATGCCGCCATTGCCCTGGGTACGCTGAGCGGCGGCTGGCGCATCGTAAAGACCATGGGTCAGAAGATCACCCGCCTTAGGCCCATCGACGGCTTCTGCGCCGAGACCGCCAGCGCCTTCTCCATCTTCCTGGCCACGCACCTGGGCGTGCCGGTCAGTACCACGCATGTAATCACTGGGGCCGTCTCGGGTGTAGGCTCCGCCAACCGCTGGACAGCGGTCCACTGGGGCGTGACCCTGCGCATTGTATGGGCCTGGGTACTGACCATACCGGGGGCGGCAATAATCGCCGCAATCGCCTATTTCCTGCTGCAGTCGATTATGGGGCGCGCCATTTTCTAACCGCCGAAACAGTCACCCGGAAAAATGGCCGGCCGCGCTTGACCGTTACCTGTTAAACCTTGCAGAAACCAGCTTGTATAGCTCAGCAATTACAACTATGGTCAATGCGCTGAATAGGGCCACCACCCAGTCCTCAACACTCAAAGCGAACGTGCTGAAAGCACCCTGCAGGAAGGGGATATAAACCACCATCAAGAGCAGCATCAACTCCCAACCCACAGCGGCAAGCAGCCACCTGTTCTGGCTTACGCCGAGATTGAAGAGCGACCGGTCCAGTGAGCGGCAATTGAATGCATTGAGGAACTGGATGATGATCAGGGTGACAAAGCACAGGCTCTGCGCTTCCACTGGATCCTTGCCCGCGTTCAGGGCCCATGCGAAAACAAAGAGCGATGCGAGGCAGGTCCAAATGCCCATTATAACCATGTAACTGACCGTATTTGTCGTGAAAATAGTCTGGCCACGAGGGCGCGGCTTCCTGAACATGATGTCCCGTGAATAGGGATCAACAGCCAGTGCCAGCGCCGGCAACCCGTCGGTCGCCAGGTTGACATAGAGTATCTGCACCGCGATAAGCGGCAGCATACCGGCCGGTATGCCTATCAAAGGCCCGAACAGGATGGCGATGGCCATAAGCAATATCTCCCCGAGGTTACAGGAGAGCAGGAACACAAGGTATTTCTTGATATTGTCGAAAATGGCACGCCCCTCCTCCACCGCCGCCACTATCGAGGCGAAATTGTCATCGGTCAATATCATGTCGGCGGCTTCCCTGGTGACGTCCGTGCCCTTGATGCCCATGGCTATGCCGATGTCCGCCTTTTTAAGTGCGGGTGCATCATTTACACCGTCACCCGTCATGGCCACTACGTGTCCCTTGCGGGTAAGCGCCTCGACCACGCGCAACTTGTGCTCGGGCGAGACCCTGGCATATACATCCACTTTCTCTGCCACATCATTGAATTCATCCTGCGACATGGCATTTATCTCGTCCCCCGTCAGGGCCACGCCACCCTTCATGATGCCCAGTTCGCCGGCAATGGTAACTGCGGTCAGCTTGTGGTCACCTGTTATCATGACCGTCCTGATGCCCGCTTTATCGCAGACTTCTATAGACCCTTTTGCCTCAGAGCGGGGAGGGTCGATCATGCCCCCCAGGCCCAGCAATACCATACCGCGGGCGGCAGATTCGTCATCGTCAAACTCGCCTGGCAAGCGCTTGTAAGCCGTGCCCAGCACCCTCAGGGCATCCGATGCCATCTTGTGTATTGCACCCTGCACGAGGAACCTCTCTTCCTCACCAAGGCTGACTTCCTGCCCATCCCTGTAAATATGATTGCAGTTATTTAAGATCACTTCCGCAGCCCCATTGGAATAAGCCACCACGCCGCCTGCTTCCCTGTAGGCTGCCACCATCCTCTTGGACTCCGAAGTAAAAGGTATCTCTCCCACCAACGGGGCAGTGTTACCCGCCTGCACGCCCTGCAGCCCGGCTTTGGCCCCCGCCACCAGGAAAGCACCCTCGGTCGGGTCGCCCTTGATTACCCACCTGTCGTCCTCCTGGTACAGCCTGGCATTGGAACAAAGATTTGCCGCCTTTAAATATTTTTGCAGTACAGGGTCGGAGGGATGCAGTTCTTTTCCATCCCTGTAAAAAGCACCTGTCGGATCATAGCCAGTACCGGCGATGTCGATAAATACACCATCGAGGAATATCTTCTTCAGTGTCATCTGGTCCTGGGTCAGAGTGCCCGTCTTGTCGGAACAGATAACGGTGGTGCATCCCAGTGTCTCCACCGCAGAGAGCCGGCGCACCAGCGCATGGCGTTTGACCATCCTCTTGACCCCGATAGCCAGCGATATGGTCACAACCGCGGGCAGCGCCTCGGGGACAGCCGCGACAGCCAGGCTGACGCCCCAGATCAACATCTCCAGCGGCGGGTGACCGCGCAGTATGCCCATACCGGCCAGCAGGGCACACAATATGAGCGCTCCTATGGCGATGTATTTTCCCACACTATCGAGATTGACCTGCAGCGGTGTTTTCTCCTCCCTGACCTCTTTCAGCATGCGGGCAATCTTGCCGAACTCGGTCCCGTTGCCCGTTTCGACCACCACAGCCCTACCCCTGCCATATACCGCCACCGTGCCGGCGAATACCATGTTCAGCCTGTCGCCCAGGTTGACCGTGCCGCCGATGGGGTCAGCCGTCTTGTCCACTGCATTGGACTCGCCTGTCAACGGCGCCTCGTTGGTCCTGAGGTTGAACTCCTCGATAACGCGCGCATCAGCCGGCAACATGTCGCCCATGCTGATCAGGATGACGTCACCCGGCACCAGTTCCCTGGCAGCCACCTCACTGTCACCTCCCCCCCGCAGCACCGATGCCGTGGGTGCCGCCATTTTTTTGAGTGCACTGATAGCCTGCCCGGCGCGGTACTCCTGGAAGAAACCCAACCCCGCAGCAAAAACTATGATGATCAGGATCACGATGGCATCCGTGGTTTCACCCAGGAAAGCGGAAAGTGCAACTGCTACAAGCAGGATAATGATGAGCACATTCTTGAATTGTTCGAGCAACAGGCGCAGGGGCGATACCCTGTCTTCGTCCTCCAACTCGTTATACCCGTATTTCTCCAGCCTGTCCGCGGCCTCGGCCTGGCTCAAGCCGTCCCGGTCAGAACCCAGCCTGGTTAATACCTCAGAAACGGACAGGTTATACCATGTATCTTTGTTATCTGGAATCATCTCGTTATTTCCTCAATATTTGATATTGACCGGGGTCGAACCGTAATTATACCAGTTACGCGCCGGGCCAAAATTTTGACACCCCTGTCATTTTATGTTAATTTATAGTCCATGGTTAACTGCATATCGTCCCGCTATTTCTACGCTTACTATTATTTTACGCCCGGCAAGCTGCCTGGGGGACGATGCAACATAGCTGATTTTAGCTAACTTTAAGAAAGAAATACCAAGAAGGACCCTCCAGGCGGAGGGTCCTTCTTTTTTTACATAAAAAAACAGCAGGGAGGGAAACAATCAATGATGATAATGAAAAGGGATGCCACGGAAGAGGAGATCAAGAACGTGATCAAAGAGATCAAGGTGCACGGGCTCAAGGCGGATGTGTCCAGGGGAGATTTCAGGACGGTCATCGGCCTGGTGGGCGATGAGAGCAGGGTGCCCTTCGATAATTTCGCCATACTGCCCGGGGTCAAGGAGGTGGTCAAGATCGAGACCCCCTACAAGCTGATCAGCCGGGAGTACGGCCGCGCGGCCGACGGCAGCGGAGGCATGCGCCGTACCATCGATATAGGCAACATACACATCGGCAACGGCGAACCCATCATTATGGCCGGGCCGTGCGCGGTAGAAAATAAAAAACAGCTCTTCATGATCGCAGAGGCCATTAAAAAGGCCGGCGCACACATACTGAGGGGCGGCATATTCAAGCCCAGGAGCTCTGTTCATTCATTCCAGGGGGTGGGCGGCACAGACCGCAAGGAAGCCGAGCAGGCGCTCAAATGGATGCGCGACGCGGGCAAAGAGTACGGCCTGCCAGTGGTCACCGAGGTCAGGGGAGAGGACCACGTGGACCTGGCGGCGGAATATGTAGACATACTGCAGATAGGCTCGCGCAACATGTACAACCAGGACCTGCTGGCAAAGGTCGGCAAAAAGAACAGGCCCATACTGCTCAAGCGCCACTTCGGCGCGGGTATAGAGGAATTCCTCTCCTTCGCGGACTACATTGCCGCCGAGGGCAACAAGGACATCATCCTCTGCGAGCGCGGCATCGTGCCGGTGGGCAAGGGCAAGGAGTACACCCGCTACACGCTCGACCTTGCCGCCGTGCCTGTGATAAAGAAGGAAACATACCTGCCGGTGATCATCGACCCCAGCCACAGCACGGGACGGCGCGACCTGATCTTCAGCATGAGTTGCGCGGCCGTGGCAGCCGGCGCCGACGGTTTGATGATCGAAGTGCACTACAACCCCCAGGAGGCCATCGTCGACGGCCGCCAGACCATTACACCGGCAGAATTACAGGATATAATAAAGGCCTGCCGGGAAATCCATGGCATGGTATCATCCAGGGCAGGCAATTGATCAGGCGGTATTGAAGGTTGAGGACAGTAAAGATCAGGACGGGCGGCAAGAAAAGCTACGATGTACGCATCGGCGGCGGCCTCCTGTGCCAGGCGGGCAGGTGGACGAGGGAAATATTCCCTAGCCCGATGGCCATTATCATCAGCAACCCGGATGTCGACAGGCTGTACGGCGACATGGTAAGGCAGGGACTGGAGAAGGAGGGCTTCAAAACAGTAACGCTGCTGGTGGCCGAGGGCGAGCAGCATAAATCCCTTGACACTGCGGCCAAGCTTTACGCAGGGTTCCAGAAAGCACATGCAGAACGGGCAACTCCCGTACTGGCCCTGGGCGGCGGCGTAATCGGAGACCTGGCCGGGTTCGTGGCTGCCACCTACATGAGGGGACTGCCACTGGTAGCCCTGCCCACCACCCTGCTGGGGCAGGTTGACAGCAGCCTGGGCGGGAAAACAGCCGTGGACCACGGCCCCGTGAAAAATAATATCGGGGTTTTTCACCATCCGGGAATGGTTATCGCAGATACCTTTACGCTGGGCAGCCTGCCACAGGCCGAGGTCAGCAACGGCCTGGCCGAGGTAATCAAGTACGGGATGATAACTGACAGACCTTTTTTTAACCTGCTTGAGAAGAAAATAGCCGGCATCCGTGCCCTCGAAGATGAAATGCTGGAGCACATCGTGCAGCGCTGCGTATACATCAAAGCACGAATAGTTGAAAAAGATGAGCGGGACACCGGGCTGAGAAATACGCTGAATTTCGGCCATACCATTGGCCACGCCATCGAGGCTGCCTCCGATTTCAGGATAAAGCATGGCCAGGCGGTTTCGGTAGGGATGGTAAAGGCCTCAGCCATCTCCAACCGGATGGGAATCTTCCCTTCCAGGGACCTGGCCAGGCTTAAGGACCTGCTGCTGCGGGCCGGGTTGCCGGTGCGTATGCCCCCGGTGGACATGGCCAGGGTGCTGCACGCCATAGACCACGACAAAAAAGTGGTCAACGGCAAAACCAGGTTCATATTGCCGAGAAGTATAGGCCGCGTATTTATCTCCGGCGACGTCAGCTTCGCAATGGCCACCGAGGTAATGGAGAGTGATAATGGATAAGCCTAAAATCTGTGCAGTGGTCGTGAGCGATGACCTGGAAGCTGTCAAGAGGGCAGAAGTGCTGGCAGATATGCTGGAGTTGCGCATGGACCTGGTCGGCAGCGGCTGGCCTGAGGTGGCCCGGCACCTGCACAAGCCCTGGATAGCCACTATGCGGGACAGCGCACACCGCGGCAAATTCAGCGGCAGCGAGGAGGAGCGTGTCGACCAATTGATACAGGCGGTTATACTGGGGGCTAATATTATAGATGTTGAGTTAGATTGCCCTGCGCTGGGAGACCTGGTCAAAAGCGTAAAAGGCAGGTCCAGGTGCATGGTGTCGTATCACAACTGGGATGGCACACCCCAGCTTGAGCAGTTATCGGGCACGGTGCAGCGCCAGCTTGCCGCGGGCGCCGAAATATGCAAGGTCGTGACCATGGCCAGGAATGTCTACGACAACCTGGCGGTGCTCAAGCTGCTGGGACTCTTCCCGTGGATCGATTTAATCTCTTTCGCCATGGGGCCGGTGGGGGCCCTCAGCCGCGTACTCTCCCCATTGTCCGGCGGCTACCTGACTTATGCCTCGATTGACGAAGCCGGCGGCTCCGCCCCCGGTCAAATGAGCGTCGAGGCCCTGCGCAAGATCTACAGGATGATATCCCTATGAGAGGTCCTGCCATAGGCGGTAAAACAAGGATATGCGGCGTAATGGGGGACCCCGTAGCACACAGTGTATCCCCGGCCATGCACAACGCCGCGTTCCGTGAACTGGGCCTTGATTACGCCTACCTGCCGTTCAATGTCGGTGCGGACGATCTGGGCAGGGCTGTGGACGGCATGAGGGCGCTCAAGCTGGTTGGTATGAACGTCACCATCCCGCATAAGGTAGCCGTGATCCCTCTGCTGGACGAGGTAGACCCCCTGGCGCAGCAGATCGGCGCGATCAACATCATCCACAATAAAGGCGGTCGGCTGGCAGGCAGCAACACCGATGCAGAGGGCTTCCTGCGGCTGCTGGAAGGGCACGGCATCGATGCATGCGGCCTGCGCGTGGCGGTACTGGGTGCCGGGGGTGCCGCCAGGGCCGCCTGCTTCGCCCTTGCCTCACGCGGCGCGGTAATCACCATTTTAAACAGGACCGCCGATAAAGCAGTAGATTGCGCTAAGCAGATGTCCGGGCACACGGGACGCACATTTGAAGCGCTGGAGATGAATGCCTCCAACCTTGCCCGGGCCCTGGCAGAGGCCGACCTCCTGGTCAACGCGACCAGCATAGGTATGGCACCGGGCGTGGACAGGAGTCCCATCAGCCGTGAGTTGCTCGGGCGCAGGCACACCGTGGTGGATATCGTATATAATCCGGTCAAAACCAGGCTGGTGAGGGATGCAGAGAAAGCGGGTGCCGTGGCTATTGGAGGACTGGATATGCTGGCATGGCAGGGGGCATTGGCCTTCGAGATATGGACAGGCCGGGCAGCGCCGTTCGACATAATGCGCAGGGCGGCGGCCAGGGCGGTGAGAAGATATGAAGAGTAATATCGCCCTGATCGGTTTCATGGGAGCCGGCAAGTCCGCCGTAGGCAGGGCCCTGGCGACTGCCGCTAAAATGGATTTCATCGACCTGGACACGGCCATCGAGGAACAGGCCGGTAAGTCGGTCTCCGAGATATTTTCCAGCGAGGGGGAACCTGTCTTCCGACGCATCGAAGCCGGCGTTACCACTGCCGCTGCCGGCAGGCAAAACACGGTCATAGCCTGTGGCGGGGGGGTGGTGCTGGACCAGGCCAATATCGAGGCGCTCAGACGTAACGCACTGATCATCTACCTGGCGGCCGATCCGTCAATCATGCTGCGCCGCGTGTTGAACAGCCGAGAAAAGCGTCCCCTGCTGCAGATAGTTGATCCGGCGGCAGCCATGGACGGCCTGCTCAAGTACAGGGAACCATTATACGAGGCAGCAGCCGACCGGATAGTAAATACCTCGGACCTTAGTATCGAAGGCGTTGTACAAAATATACTCGCGGAGATGAGGAAGGATGAGAGTTACAATATCCCCAAGCACGATTAGCGGAAGGGTGGCGGCGCCGTCCTCCAAGAGCTACACCCTGCGCGGCCTGATGTGCGCTGCCCTGGCCAGCGGCCAGAGCGAGATTGAGCGCCCGCTATATGCCGATGACACTGAAGCCGGATGCGATGTCCTGCAAAAAATAGGTGTGGGGATATACGAGAAGGGCAGTTCCTGGATGGTCAGCGGGGGCAGCTTTCGCCGGCCTGATTCTGAGCTCTTTTGCCGCAACTCCGCCGGCACATTGCGTTTCATGACGGCCGTATGTTCGCTGGTCCCGGGCACCTGCCGGCTGACGGCCGGCCTGTCCTTATCCAGGAGGCCCGTCGCGCCGCTGGTGGTAGCCCTGAGGCAACTTGGTGTGAACTGCACCATGGAGGGCGGCACGGCCCTGGTAACCGTGGAAGGGGGCCGCCTGGAAGGGGGCACGGCAGAATTGCCCGGTGATATCAGCTCACAGCTTGTTTCAGCATTGCTTTTTATTGCACCCAGGGCGAGGCAGGGGATGACCATCGAACTTACCCCGCCGGTGGAATCGAGGCCATACATCCAGATGACGCTTGACTGCATGAAAAAATTCGGCATCGGGGTGGGGCACAGCCCAGACTATATGAAATTTACGGTCAAACCCCAGCTATACAAGCCTGCCCGCTACCGGGCAGAAGGGGACTGGTCTTCGGCGTCATACCTGCTCTCGCTGGGCGCCCTGGCAGGGGAAGTTTACGTGTCGAACCTGAACAGGGACAGCCTGCAGGCGGACATGGAGATATCGGCCTTCCTGTCGCTCATGGGAGCGGATATAAAGGCGGGTAGCGACCATGTGAGGACCAAGAAGTCACCGCTCAAAGCCCTCAGGGCTGACCTGTCCAACTGCATCGACCTGCTGCCTACTGCTGCCGTGCTGGCTGCCGCAGCGCAGGGTGAGAGCATATTGAGCGGCATCAGTCGGGCCAGGCTGAAGGAATCCGACAGGGTGGCGGCCGTGAAGGAAGGCCTCAAAGTGATGGGTATAACTGTCAGGGAGGAAAGGGACACCATGCACATAACCGGGGGCAAACCGGCAGGAGGCATTATCGATTCGAAGGGCGACCACAGGATCGCCATGGCCTTCAGCATACTGGGCGTGCTGGCGGGCAACACGGTAATAGAGGGTGCCGAGTGCGTATCCAAGACATACCCCGACTTCTGGAAGGTCTTAAAAAGCCTGGGAGGGGAGGTGGTTTCAGATGGGCAATAGTTTGGGCACACGGTTTGTTGTAACCAGTTTCGGGGAAAGCCACGGCAGGTGCGTGGGCGTCGTAGTTGACGGGTGCCCGGCGGGACTGCCCATCGGGTTGGATGAGATACAGTCAGAGGTGGACAGGCGCAAACCGCAGAGCAGCGCAGGCGGCACAGGGCGCAGGGAAGAGGACAGGGTGGAAGTGCTTTCGGGCATATTGAACGGCACGTCCACCGGTGCGCCTATCTGCATGCTGGCCTGGAACAAGGACGCGGATTCCAGCGCCTACAGGGAGGTCATCCAAACACCCAGGCCGGGCCACGCCGACTACACGGCCTTCCTTAAATACGGCAAATATAACGATTTCCGCGGCGGCGGCAGGTTCTCCGGACGCATCACGGCCGGCTTCGTGATGGCGGGAGCCATCGCCAGGAAACTGCTCTCATTGCACGGTATCGAGATAATCGCGCACACGTTGCAGATAGGGGAGATCAAGGCCTGTCCGCATCCTGCAGATATCACGAGAAAGAACATCGACAGGAACGCAGTCAGGTGCGCGGACCCGGTGGCAGCGAAAAAAATGATAAAACTTATTCAGGCAGTACAAGAGGAAGCAGACAGTATCGGCGGCGTAGTGGAAGTGCTGGCCCTCAACGTACCGGGTGGCCTGGGAGAGCCCGTCTTCGGTACACTGGAGGGAGAGCTTTCCAAGGCCTTCTTTGCCATCCCCGCCACCAGGGGTGTTGAGTTCGGCACGGGTTTCGGTGCTGCGGCCATGCGGGGCTCTCAGCACAATGACCTCTTCAGCATGAGGAACAAAAAGCTGGTCACACTTACCAACCATGCGGGCGGTATCTCAGGCGGGTTGAGCAACGGAATGCCCATAACGGTGCGGGTGGCATTCAAGCCCACGGCTTCCATAGGTAAAAGCCAGAAAACGGTCAACTTGGAGACGGGTAAAAGAGTCGATCTGTCGCTAAAAGGCCGCCACGACAGTTGCATCGTGCCAAGGGCGGTGCCGGTGGCGGAAGCCATGATGGCCGTGGTACTGTGCGACTTTGCACTGAGGGCCGGTATCACCGGGAGGATAATCTCGTGAGCCTCGAGGATTTAAGAAAAGATATCGATGATATAGATGCCCGCATGGTAAAGCTGCTGGCCGAGCGGCTGGGCGTGGCCCGTAAGATAGGCGCGCTCAAGAGAAAAGGCCGCAAGCAGGTACAGGACGGGACACGTGAAAAAGAAGTGATCGAGCATGTGCGTAAACTGGCAAAGAAGGAGGGCATACCCACCGGCGACGTGGAACGGCTGTACGAACTGGTGATGGCCTCTTCCAGAAGCGTGCAGGGAACGGAGGTAGCCTTCCAGGGCCAGGATGGCGCCTACAGCCAGGAGGCGGCTTTAGACTTCTTCGGCAATTCCGTGCTGACACGTCCCTGCGATACATTGGACGAGGTATTCAAGCTGGTGCAGGAAGGCGGCCTGCCTTACGGCATAGTGCCTGTTGAGAACTCGCAGGAGGGAAGCATAAGCCGTTCCTACGACCTGCTGCTGGACGCGGACGTAATGGTATGCGGCGAGACCCAGATCAGGGTCTCGCACTGCCTGATAGCCAACCCGGGCGCTTCACAGGCGTCCATAAAAAGAATCTACTCGCACCCGCAGGCCCTGGCCCAATGCCAGGCCTACCTGCGGCACCTTGGCTGCGAGGTCATACCCTCCTACGACACGGCGGGTAGCGTGAAGATGATCAAAGAAAAGAAGATCATGGACGGGGCGGCTGTCGCAGGCGCGCGTGCCGCGCAGATATACGGGATGAATATAATAGCGCGCGAGATAGAGGACAACCCGCGCAATACCACGCGCTTCTTCATACTCAGCCGGCAGGACGCTCCGCCTACCGGAGATGACAAGACCTCCATCGTCCTGCTGCTTAAGCACAAGCCCGGCACGCTGCACCAGGCCCTGGGCATTTTTGCCGGGAGGAAGATCAACCTGACCAAGCTGGAGTCACGTCCCACTCGGCAGAAGCCCTGGGAATATAATTTCTACCTCGATTTCGAAGGACACCGCGGCGATGTTGCCGTTCAGCAGACCCTGGCACAACTGGAGGACATATCGCTGTTCCTCAAGGTCCTGGGGTCCTATCCAAAGGCCAGACAGACATGAGCGGCAAGGTTACGAAGGTTGCCATTTTAGGAGGCTACGGCAGGATGGGCAGGTGGTTTGCCCGCTTCCTGTTGGGCGAAGGCCTGCATGTATTGATTGCCGGCCGCGACCGGGCAAAGCTTGAGCAGGCGGCCCGCGAGTTGGGTTGCGCCTGTGCATCCGATGAGGAAGCGGTGACGCAGGCTGACGCCGTCATCCTATCCGTGCCCATCGGCAGCTTCGAGTCAGTGGCGCGCGAGATAGCCCCGTTGATAAGGCCCGGGCAATATATATTCGACATCACCTCGGTCAAGGCCCAGCCGGTTGAGCTAATGCATAAATATTTAAGCGGTTGCCGTGTGCTGGGCACTCACCCCATGTTCGGACCCGGTGCGGGTGGCATAGCCGGGCAGCGCTTTGTACTCACACCTTCCGATGACGGGGAGGAATCGCTGGCGGCACAGGTGCGCGCGTACCTCGAGGTCAGGGGAGCCGAAGTAGCTGTTATGTCCCCATCCGAGCACGACGAACTGATGAGCATCGTGCTGGGCCTCTCCCATTTCATCGCCCTTGTATCGGCCGATACACTGCTGAGCCTGGGAAAGCTCAAAGAAGCTGCCGGTGTGAGCGGCACCAGTTACCGGCTGCTGCTCACGCTGGCCGAGGCCGTCATCTCAGAGGACCCTGATTTTTATTCAACCCTGCAGATGAGCCTGCCGGGCATGGCGAAGATAGAAGAGATATTCCTGGCCAAAGCGGATTCCTGGCTTGAACTGGTGCGCCATGGTGACAGGGAGAACTTCGTGCGCAGGATGAACTGCCTCCGAGAGCAGTTCAGGCACGAAGACCCGGATTTTGATGCCAGCTATAAAAATATGTACGAAAACCTGAAAAAAGGCAGCATTTCATGAAAATTTTTGCTGTATTCCCAATTATCCATCAAAGCTAAACCTGTAGTCCCTGTAGCACTTACCCTGTGTGTGCATCATACAGCCAGTAACTTCAGGTTCTACCTCCCATCTCATACCCAGCGCATCCCACCAGGCCTCGATACGGTGCATGATGCCGCACTCATAGCGGTCGATTACACCCAGCGCCTTGACCCCGTCGTAGGCAAAGCAGGATATCCACTCGGCATGTATAACGTTCTGCCCGGGGTAAGTAAACTTGTATTTCATAAAATCCCCGGAAACTATATACATCGAGGCCTCGAATAGTTCCACAAGCTGATCAAAGGTCTTTACCTCTGCCACACCCAGGGCTTTTTTCATGCGCCTGATCTCGATAGCCCCCATGGCCCTGACTGCCGCCCTGTTTATCTTGTTGGTCTTCTCGATCCCGACCTCCTGAAGGCTGTTGTAAAACCACATGGCGTCATGCGTCATCCACCCCTTGTTCAGCAGTTCCTTGAGTTGCTTGGTTTCCAGTGATGCTACCGTCATTTTATGGCCTCCGCTATCTTCCCGATCAATTTTCGCGCCATGGCCACCAATTCCGCCGCCTCCGCCGCCACGATGGAAAACTTGCCGCTGTACATCTCCCTGTGCCTCCTTTTCTCAGCAGCCTCAAATACCTTGATGACACGGGCATCCTCTTCAGACAGGGACCGCTTGCAGAAAGCCAGCACAGCCACGTGGTCACTCTCAGCCACCGTGCGGTAGCCGCGCGACCGCATATAGGCGCAACAGGCATCATAGACGGCATCATAGGCAAGTGCAAAACACCTGACCGGCTCTTTCTCAATATCCTGAGCGGAACGGCCCAGGCCATCGGCAGCCGAGGCCATGAGTGTTTTGATCACAAGAGGATCAGTGGCCGCCTGCTTTATCTGCCTCTCCTTGACCATCTTCTCAATTGTCATCACTCCGCCTCCCCTGATCTATAAATTTAACCGCTTAATTCACAGGTAATTTATCCAGCCGCATTTCTCTTTTACCAGGGGTGACATGGCACGCAGTTTCTCTACGATTCGAGGCAGTGCCTCTACGACCGTATCTACATCTTCCGCGGATGTCCACCTGCCCAGTGTAAACCTTACAGAACCACGTGCCCTTTCCACCGGTATGCCCAATGACGTCAGGACATGGGACGGCTCGGAGCTGGCCGAACTGCAGGCCGAGCCCGTGGATGCGCATATACCCACGGCGTCCAGGTACATGAGGATAGATTCCCCCTCTATAAAATCGAAGCTGAAATTGGTATTGTTGGGCAGGCGGGACGTCATGTGTCCATTCAGGTAAGCATCGGCCACCCGTCCCAGCACGGAATCGATCAACCGGTCACGATACCCCGTGAGCCTGCCCGCCTCTTCACCCATCTCGGCTAGTGCAATCTCAGCAGCTTTACCGAAACCGGCAATGCCGGCCACGTTCTCAGTGCCGGCACGCCTGTCATTTTCCTGTTCACCACCATGCAGCAAAGGTACAATGCGAGTTCCGGGCCTGACATACAGCAAACCGACCCCTTTAGGGCCGTAAAGCTTGTGCGCCGACGCCGACAGCAGGTCTATGCCCATCCGGTCGACATCTATGGGAAGGTGCCCGGCTGTCTGCACCGCATCAACGTGAAAATACACGCCGGCCTCCCGCGTGATTTTGCCGATTTCCTCGACCGGCTGAATAGTGCCCACCTCGTTGTTGGCATGCATGACCGATACCAGCAGCGTCCTGGCGGTTATGGCCTTCCTTATGTCGCCGGGGTCCACAATGCCATATTTATCCACGGGCACCACCGTCACATCGAAACCCAGACCTTTCATAAAATTGCACGTGTACAGCACGGCATGATGCTCGATGGCCGTGGTGATGATATGGTCCCCTTTTTCCCTGCCAGCCAGGCATACCCCTTTTATGGCATGGTTGTCCGCTTCTGTGCCACCACCTGTGAAAACGATATCCTCCGGCTTGCACGTGATGAGGGATGCCACCTGCACACGGGCGGCTTCAACGGCATCGCTGGCCTCCTGCCCCATGGAGTGTATGCTGGACGGGTTGCCGAATTTATTGCTGAAATACGGCTGCATTGCCTGGGCGACCTCCGGCAGCATGGGAGTGGTGGCCGCGTAATCCATATAGATGCGCTTCATATTATCCTCACACCCGGATTTTCCATCTATTCTATCAAAGCAGGGCCTTCGCGGCTTACCTGGAAGAGAGCCGACCCAGCCAGCAGGTTGGGCCAAAAACGCACCAACCCACTTTTGTGCAGGAAAGCGCTGCGTTCTATGCTCAGCCTGTTTTTCCTGCAATATAGCACGAAGTCCCTGATGCTCAAAAAGTGCAGGTTGGGAGTATCATACCACTGGTAAGGGAGGGCCGGTGTAACGGGCGCCCTGCCCTTTAGGGCCAGTTGAACACGGGCGTTGTAATGCGCGAAGTTGGGAAAACCCACGATGACCTTGTGCCCGACGCGTACGGCCTCTGACAATGCGACATGCGGTTTGCGTAACTCCTGCAGGCACTGGTTGATGATGACGAAATCGAAAGCCCCGCTGGCGTACTCAGACAGCCCGTCGTCGATGTCCTGGTGGGCCACGCTCAGACCGCGGGCAACGCAGGAAAAAATGTAGTTTTCGTCGACATCGATACCGCTGACGCCGGCCCGTTTCTGCCGGCTGAGCATCTGCAGCAATTCTCCACCGCCGCAGCCCAGTTCCAGTACTGAGGCACCATCGCTCACCCAAGCGGTTATTATACGATGGTCAAGCCTGTCTTCGGCCGTCTTCACGTTATTCATGCACGCCCGTTCCCGTTACCTTCGCTGATATTGGCGATAAAGTGTTTCACAAGGTATCCCTGCTCAGCGGTCTCGAGTAAAAACGCATCATGACCGTAGCTTGAATTCAGCTCACAGTATGTTGCATCGACCCCGGACAGCTTGCAGGCCCTGACTATCTCGCGCGACTGGTAAGCAGGGTAGAGCCAGTCGGATTTGAAAGCCACAACCAGCAATTTGGCCCTGACTCCCCTGAGAACATTTTCCAGGCCCTTACCGTTGCCGAGGTCGAAATAGTCAAGCGCCTTGGTTATATAGAGATATGAATTAGCATCGAAGCGCTTGACGAAGTTGTCCCCGCGGTACTGCAGGTAGCCCTCCACCTCGAAATCGGGCGCGAATTTGGCTCCCTTAGCGTGGTCCTTGAAGCGCCGCCCGAACTTGTCGGCCATCGACTCATCGCTCATGTAGGTGATGTGGCCCACCATGCGAGCCACTGCCAGGCCCCGGGTGGGCGGCTGGCCGCCATAATAGGCCCCACCATTCCAGTTGAGGTCAGCCATGATGGCCTGACGGCCGACCTCGTTGAAGGCTATTTGCTGGGGTGAGTGACGGGCTGTCGTAGCGATGGGTATGGCCGAGCGGACCCGCCCGGGATAGGATACGGCCCACTGCAATGCCTGCATACCGCCCATGGACCCGCCTGCCACACAAAGCAGCTTTTCTATACCCAGGTGGTCGACCAGCCTGGCCTGCGCATCAACCATGTCCCTGACCGTTATCAAGGGGAAATCAAGCCCGTAGGGCCGGCCGGTACGCGGGTTTTCACTCGCAGGACCGGTCGACCCCATGCAGCCGCCTGTTACATTTGAGCATATAACGAAATACTTATCAGTGTCAAAAGCTTTGCCGGGACCGATCATGCCGTCCCACCAGCCCGGCCGGTCATCGCCCTCATGATGACCCGCAGCATGGGCATCACCGGAAAGGGCATGGAAGACCAGTATGGCATTTGACCTGTCACCATTGAGGTTACCGTAGGTCTCGTAGGCAAGGGTTACCGGACCCAGCTTTTCGCCGGATTCGAGCACCAGCTCATCAGGCGGCCGGGCGAAAGTCAGGAACCTGGTCTCTACGATACCTATATCCTTACCTGTTTTCGACATGATGTCCCCGTATTTATCAGTTACCCTTGGCTGCAATTTTCAGTGCCTGATCGATATCTTCCATGATATCTTCCACGTCCTCAAGCCCGATGGAAAGCCTTATAAAGTCATCGCTAACACCCGTTGTAAAGCGTTCTTCAGCCGTTAACTGCGCATGGGTGGTGGTGGCAGGGTGGATGACCAGCGTCTTGGCATCCCCGATGTTGGCCAGGTGAGACAGCAGCTTAACTGAATTGATGAATCCCCTGCCGGATTCCAGACCCCCCTTGATACCGAATCCGACCAGCGCCCCGTAATGGCCGCTGAAGTACTTCACGGCCAGCTTATGTGACGGGTGGTCTTCCAACCCGGGATAGTTGACCCACGATACCAGCGGATGCCCTCTAAGGAATTTAGCCACTGCCAGCGCGTTGTCTGAATGCTTTTTCTGCCTGAGGGGCAGTGTTTCCAATCCCTGCAGGAAAAGCCACGAGTTGAAGGGGCTGACCACAAAGCCCACGTCTCTCATCCACTGCACACGTGCTTTGAAGGTGAATGCCACATTTCCCATACCGGCAAAATTACCGAATGTATCCCAGAATTTCAGCCCGTGGTAGCTGGGGTCAGGCTGTGTGAACCCGGGGAACTTGCCATTGTTCCAGGCGAACTTACCGGAGTCAACGATTGCGCCTCCAACTGATGTTCCATGCCCGCCGACGAACTTTGTGGCGGAAAGGACAACTATATCAGCCCCGTGCTTAATTGGCTGCACAAGGCCGGTGCCAACCGTGTTGTCCACTATGAAGGGTATCCCGGCATCGTGCGCAATTTTGGCAATTGCAGCAAAATCGGGAACGTCCAGCTTGGGGTTCCCGATGGCTTCGGCATAAATGGCCCTTGTCTTGCTGCTTATTGCACTGCGGAATCCCTCGGGCTTGGAGGAGTCAACGAATTTAACCGTCCTGCCCAGCTTGGGTAAGGTGTAATGGAACAGCTGGTAGGTGCCGCCGTAGAGGTTGTCGGCCGACACGATCTCATCGCCGACCTCGGTAATATTCAGTATGGCGAAGGTCTCGGCAGCCTGCCCGGACGATGTCGCCAGAGCGCTGTTGCCGCCTTCCACAGCTGCAATGCGGCGCTCGAAGATGTCGTTGGTCGGGTTCATCAGGCGGGTATAGATGTTGCCAAGTTCCTTAAGGCCGAACAGGTTGGCAGCGTGATCCGTGTCTTTAAACACATATGAAGTGGTCTGGTAAATAGGGACGGCACGTGCACCGGTGGCAGGGTCCGGGCTTTCCTGGCCCGTGTGCAAAGCGATGGTGTCCAATTTATAACTGCTCATATTAATTCACCTCCTGAAATAACCAGGTGGACAGGTAGCGCTCGCCGGTATCCGGCAAGATAACCACGATCAGTTTGCCCTTGTTTTCCGGTCTTTGGGCCACCCGGATTGCCGCCCACGCCGCAGCTCCCGATGATATGCCAACCAGTATGCCTTCTTCCCTGGCCAGGCGCCGGGCCGTAATCCCGGCATCCTCTGCCGAAACCGTCATAATCTCATCCAGCAGGTCGGCGCGCAATATATCGGGTACAAAGCCCGCACCGATACCCTGTATCTTATTGGGACCGGGTTTACCACCGGAAAGGACCGGCGAGGATTCGGGTTCCACCGCTATGACCTTGATGCCGGGCTTCTTCCCTTTTAAGGCTTCTGCTATACCGGTTACGGTACCTCCTGTGCCCACCCCGGCAACTATTATGTCAACCCTTCCTTCGGTATCACGCCATATCTCTTCAGCTGTAGTAACTTTGTGTATAGCAGGGTTGGCCCCGTTCTTGAACTGCTGCAGCAACAGGTAGTTTTTATTTTCAGAAGCGAGTTTCTCCGCCCTGGCCACGGCGCCGGTCATGCCTTCTGCACCGGGGGTCAGGATAAGTTCCGCCCCGAATATGGCCAGCAACTGCCTCCTTTCCAGGGATACGGAATCGGGCATGGTCAATATCAATTTATAGCCGCGGGAAGCAGCCACAAAGGCCAGGGCTATACCTGTATTCCCGCTGGTGGGCTCGATCAGTACGGTATCTTTCTTTATGGCCCCCTGTTCTTCCGCTGCCACTATCATGGCAACGCCGATGCGGTCCTTGATACTGCCGGCCGGGTTGAACGATTCAAGTTTTGCCACAACCTCGGCTGCCGCTCCGCCGGTTACCTTATTGAGACGTACCAGCGGCGTATTGCCGATAAGTTCCAGGGAATTGGCGGCTATGCCGCGCGTTAACCTGGGAATCTCGACTGTCTTAAACTTAACCTTATCTATTTTTAACTGTGTAACCATTTTATTTCTCCCCTGTTTATTAAATGTTGTAGAGCACTTCCCGCCCGGGCTGCTTTTGCTCCTGCTTTTCCACCAGGTCCTTCAATGTCGTAGATTCCAGCACCCCGTACATAGCCCTGGCAAGGTCCATCCAGACATCGCGTGCCACGCACGAAGGTGCGCGCGTACAGGCGCCGGGGTTCTCCACACAATCAACCGGGACAATGGGTCCTTCCATAACCTGTATCACCTCGCTCAGCTTGATTTTCTGAGGGGGCCTGGCCAGCATCACACCACCCCTGGGGCCGCGTGTGCTGGTCACGATCCCGGCAGCTATCAGAGAAGAGACTATCTGCTCAAGATAGCGCAGCGAAATACCCTGCCGGGACGAGATATCCTTCAAGAGAACTGGCGTCTTCCCGTAATGCTGCGCCAGGTCGATCATGGCCCGTGTTGCATATCTTCCCTTGGTTGAAATCTTCATTCTTACTTGCCCAATGCCTATTGTACTGTAATTTTATAGACTTTGTAGAGAATATCATGATAAAAGGTGCCTGTCAAGCACAATATTAAAGTGATCGCTGTTGGAGTTGGGTTTAGGGGATGGGATTGGCCTTATGTCGCGGTGCCGCCGCCAACCACCGTGTCGCCGCAGTAAAACACTATAGCCTGTCCTTTTGCGGCGCCTATCTGCAGTTGTGTATACGCAACATTTGCGCTGCCGTTTCCCACAGGGGAGACCACGGCATCATATCCCGGGTGTGAGCTCCTTATCCTGGCCTTTACCTCAATGGGACGCTCAAGCGTCTCTACCGATATCCAGTTGAGCCCGCTAACATCCTGACCCTTTATATAAAGGCGCTCCCTGGCCCCGACTACAACAGCATTGGTTTCCGGCTTTATGCCTATCACGTACAGAGGTTCCCGGGTCCCTATGCGAAGCCCCTTCCTCTGCCCGATGGTATAGTTAACGATGCCCTGATGCTCACCCAGTACCCTGCCCTTCTCATCTGTAATCGGCCCGGGTATAAGCTTCTCGCTGAAAATAGAGGTGTAGCTGCCGCAAACAAAGTTCTGGCTTTCCTGCCTGCCCTCCATGCCAAGTCCGAAATCCGAGGCCATGCTGCGCACCTGTTCCTTATAATAGTCCCCCAGTGGAAACAGCACCTGCGAAAGCTGCTGCTGCGATAAGTCATACAGAAAATATGACTGGTCTTTCTTGCCGTCTACGCCCTTTTTCAGGAGCACACGCCCACCGGCGGCTGTTTCCCTACGGGCGTAATGGCCGGTTGCGAAGTAATCGAATTCGAGGCCGGTTTTGGCCGCCCTTTTAACAAGTGCTCCGAACTTGATGCGCCGGTTACACCTCACGCATGGATTGGGCGTCCTGCCTGCCAGGTACTCCGCGCAGAAATAGTCCAGCACCTCTTCCCTGTATTCGTGGACCAGGTCGATGACATGAAAGGGTATGTCCAGGTTGCGTGCGACCTTACGCGCGTCCTCTATATCCTGCTCCTCCCCGGGGCCGTAACAACCATGCTTCCCTTTACCACTCACCAGCTCACCGGACCATATCTTCATGGTAACGCCCGTAACATGGTGACCCTGGTTTACCAGCAGGGCGGCAGCCACTGACGAATCGACGCCGCCGCTCATTCCCACAATTATTTTTTCTTTATTTTTATTGCCCATTTATTGGGGAATTATAGCACCACCTCATGCCAGGCCGGCCATCATAGAGCCCAGGTCTATTGGCTCGATGGCATCGAACTTTATGTCACGCACGTGGTGCATACCTTCCCACATTACTTTGTAGCCCTTCAGCGAGCGGGCAAAACCCATTCTCTTCTGAAATAACGCCATTTCTTCAGCCGTGCCCTCTCTCGCTTCTCCGGCAGTTCCCAGCAGCCTTACACCCGGCGGCGAAGGAAATTTGCCATCCATAAGCGCCCTGCCCCAGAACAGCTTGTCGGAGTTTACCGCCATCACGCAAACGCGGTGATTATGGTTGAGGTTCGCTGGAAGCCTCGAAGGAAACTCCTCGAAATAGAGTCCTGTGCTATCATCCCGCAGGAAAAGCCCACCAATGGGAGTTACATGCGGGGTCCCATCCGGGTTTACCGTGGCGACTGCGAAGTGGAAGCAGCTCTTATAGGCGTCGTCAAATATCTTCTGTATTTCAGGCCAGCGGTCCCCAATCTCCATTTCCGTCCTCCTTAATTGTGCCCTGCTTGCTGCCCGATCATCGACTGATTTTCAACGCTTCTACATATAATTCCATGAAATCAGGCCTGTCAGCAAGTTCCAGGTACTTCACCCGGCGCGCCATGGCCCCGGCCTTTTTACGTGCTTTGGCCGACACCAACACCATGCAGGTACCTGCTCCGGCAGCATTGCCCACCTGGCTGAAACGCCTTACAGGCAGGTCCGGCAGCATACCCACCCGGATAGCGCTTTTAATATCGATATAGTTGCCGAATGTACCGGCTATAATTATGCGTTTAACGTCCGGCGCAGCAAGACCCGCCGATTTTAACAGAACGTTGATCCCGGTGCGGATGGCAGCCTTGGCCAACTGCAGTTCCCTTATGTCCCCTTGCGTAATCACGATATCTTCACCATTGGCCGATCTATCCCTGCCAGCGATCAAGACCGCTGACTTGCCCCCCTGTGTACGCACAAGATCGTGGCCTTTATCCATCCTACCCCCGTCGTCGATTACACCCGCATCTATCATCTGCGCCACGGCGTCAAGCATCCCCGAACCGCATATTCCGGCCGGCGGGGCCTTTCCTATGGTCATGTATTTGACCCTTCCATCCTTTATAACAATCCTGTCAATGGCCCCGGATGAAGCCTTCATACCATGCTCGATATGCCCTCCCTCAAAGGCAGGACCCGAGGCGCAGGATACGCTCGTGATATGGCCTGCCGCAACCAGTGAGATCTCCGTATTGGTGCCGATATCGACTATTAATGTAGTCTTCAAAATATCCTGTGCTTGCGTTGCCGCAAGCACAGCTACGTGATCTCCTCCCACATAGCCCCCAATATTCGGAAGCAAATATACACCTGCATCTGCCACCGATTTTAACCCCAATTCCGTTGCTCTAATATTTACCGGGTCCTTTACCCGCGGCAGGTAAGGCGCCCTCGCAAGCTGTGCGACGGGCAACCCCAACAACAGGTGGTGCATAGCTGTATTGCCGCAGATGGCAACCTTTTTGATCTTCTCTGGTTCAACATCAGACTCCCCGCACAGATGCAGTATCAGTTCGTCGATCGCGCGCGTGGCCGTCTTTTTCAGCCTTTTGCCGTTGGCGGGTGAACCCATGGCATACGTGATGCGGCTGATTACGTCATCTCCGTAAAAAGCCTGGGGGTTGGCCACTGCATTTGTGCTGAGGATACTGCCATCACAAAGGTCAAGCAGGTACCCGGCTATCTTGGTGGTACCCAGGTCGATAGCAATGCCGTGGCCTTTGCGGGGACGACTGCCAGTGGCATCCGGGATTATCCCGGCTGCGAGTTCTGCCTTGAATGCAGGGGTTGTAACAAGATTATCCTGGCCCGGCAGATAAACTATCAGATCACCGTTTGGGTTGGCCTGGCAGGCCAAACGCCAACCCCGTTCCAACTCACTCCCGGTTAATCTCCTTAATTCGTTCCCGGTGGGCGCACTAAGAATTCCCTTTTCTACACGTACCCTGCAGGAGTGGCACTTGCCCTGCCCGCCGCAGGTGCCGGCTATTTTTACATAGTTCTCACGGCAGCATTCGAGAACAGTTGTCCCGGCACGACAATTAGCCCTTCGCCCAGACGGTTTAAATTCAATTAAGTACTTTTTCATCAAAACGCTTCTGTACCAGTCCGTGATTATATCATGTGCGGCGGTGAATTTTACGCGGTTCGCCCGGCCTCAATTTTGATTTTGGTGGAGGTGAAGGATAAGCAACTTCACTTGCTTTTAAGCCGCGGTTAACCTAAAATTTTCTGCGGAATAAATTCAGGATTGCATCGCCCAACCCTCCGGTCCAGGCGGCCGGGGGGTTTAAATGTGAACCAGGATGCTCCCGGAGGAAAAGTCATGAAGCAGAATCAGTTTGAACAGTTCAAGGGATCGGCCGATTACGTTATCTCCGACGCCCTAAAAAATGCCGTCAACGTGTCCATCGTGCTTAAGAGGCCACTGCTGGTGAGGGGCGAGCCCGGCACGGGCAAGACGCTCCTCTCACACAGCATATCAGTATCTTTGGGCAAGCCACTGGTCCGCTGGCATGTCAAATCCACTACCAAGGCAGCTGAAGGCCTGTATGTTTACGATACCGTGCAGAGGCTTAACGACAGCCGCTTCGGCGGCAAGGATGTCTCCAATATCAAACACTACATCAAGCTGGGCAAGCTGGGGCAGTCATTTACAGCGCCCGAGCAGGTAGTACTGCTGATCGATGAGGTGGACAAGGCCGACCTGGAATTCCCCAACGACCTGCTCAACGAACTGGACGAGATGAGCTTCTACATCCCCGAGACCGACGAGACCATCTCGGCCAAGCACCGCCCCATTGTTATCATCACCAGCAATAACGAGAAGGAACTGCCGGACGCCTTCCTGCGACGCTGCATCTTCCACTACATCGATTTCCCCGAACCGCCGCTGATGGAGGAGATAGTCAAGGTGCACTTCCCCGATATCAAGAATGCGCTGCTCAAGGAAGCGTTGGAGACCTTCTACACCCTGCGCAAGATCGATGACTTCCGCAAAAAGCCCTCAACCAGCGAGTTGATAGACTGGATACAGGCCCTGATGGCAAGCGGCCTGGACGGCAAAATCAAGGAGGGCGAGATACCCTTCCTGGGCACGCTCATAAAAAAGGAAAATGATATCGATTTCTACGTGACACACCACGTTAAAAAGAAGGCGCAGACCCGAGGCTACAATATATACGGCAACTGAGCCTGACCGCCTTAATTGAAACCAGATATGTTTACTCCTTTTTTTTACAAGCTCAAGGAGAAAAAGGTGCCTGTCTCCATCAACGAGTGGATGATCCTGATGGAGGCCATGGACAAGCGCCTGATCCACAACATGAGCGACTTCTACTACCTGGCCCGTGCCATACTGGTTAAGAGCGAGACCCATTTCGACCAGTACGACGTCGCCTTCCAGGAGTACTTCAACGGCATAGCCCCTTCTTTCGAGGTCACCGAAGAGCTGGTCCAGTGGCTGTTGGACCCCAAGAACAGACCGCAGCTTACGCCCGAGGAACTGGCTGCCATCGAGAAGATGGACCTAGATGAATTGCTCAGGGAGTTCGAGAAGCGCCTCAAGGAGCAGAAGGAGCGGCACGACGGCGGCAATTACTGGATAGGTACGGGCGGCACGTCGCCCTTCGGCCACTCGGGCAACAATCCCCAGGGCATACTGGTGGGCGGTCCGGGCGGGATGCGCAGCGCGGTGCGTATCGCTGAACTGAGGTATTTCCGCAACTACAGGGATGACGTTACTTTAGACATCCGCCAGATGAAGGTCGCGTTGAAGCAGCTCAGGCAATTGAACCGGGCGGGTCCCGAGGACGAGCTCGACCTGGACAAGACCATCGACGCCACGTGCAAGAACGCAGGCGAACTTGAGTTCAAATGGAAGCGGCCCCGCAAGAACAGCATCAAACTGCTGCTCATCATGGATGCCGGCGGCTCAATGGAGCCGTACGCCGACCTGTGCAGCCAGCTTTTCTCAGCCGCCAACTCGCTCAGCCATTTCCGGGCATTTAAATATTACTACTTCCACAACTGCCCCTACGATGTGCTATACAGCGATATACAGCAGCGCAAGGGGGAGTCCATCGAACACCTGATCAAGGTGCTGGAACCGGACTACAAGGTCATCTTTGTGGGCGATGCCTGCATGGCTTATTCCGAACTGATGGACCGCTTCGGCGACCTCTATTTCCACGGGTACCAGAAGCACGCCGGCATCGACAGGCTCAAGCAGTTCAAATCACATTTCACTCACATCGTCTGGCTCAACCCGGAGACGTCCGTGCTGCGCAGCTACCCAACTGTGCAGATCATCGCCAAGCTCTTCCCCATGTACAACCTCTCGCTGGAAGGCCTCAACCGCGCGGTCAAGAAATTGGTCACCAAGCGCTGACCGCCCAATAAATAGACAACCAGCGACCGCACAGCTATAATCCCTGCTATGCCACCCAGGCTGAAAAAGCTTATCAAGAGCGGAGAGATAGACGATGCTGTGCAGAGGCTGGCCTCCGAGATAAAGAGGGATTACCGTGAAAAAAATCCCCTCATCATCGGCATCCTCAAGGGGTCCTTCGTATTCATGGCCGACCTTGTACGCAGGCTGGACATGCCACTGGAGGTGGATTTCGTGCGGCTGTCCAGCTACGGCAGCGGCACCGAGTCATCGGGCAAGATCAGTATAACGGGAAGGCTGAACCTGCCGCTCGAGGGACGCCATATTATCGTGGTGGAGGACATCATCGATACCGGCCTGACCACTGCTTACTTCCTTCGCTACGTCAAAAGGAGAAAGCCGGCTTCGGCCGCCCTGTGCGCCCTGACTGAAAAGCCCTCCCGCCGCAGGGTGGATGTAAAGATCGACTACCTGGGATTTACCGTACCCGATAAATTCATCGTGGGGTACGGCATCGACCTTGACCAGAAGTACCGCAACCTGCCGGATATCTGCTATATTGAGTGAACGGGTGAGCATGAACCTGCCAGATTTAATAGCGGTAGCACGGGGCGACAGGCCGGCCGACCTGGTGTTGAAAAACGCCAGCATCATCAACGTTTTCACCAGCAGCATCGAAGAAGGCAGCGTCGCCGTGTATAAAGGGCGCATCGCCGGGATAGGTGACTACACACAGGCAGGTGAAGTCATCGACCTCAAGGGCGCCTACCTCTCGCCGGGCTTTATCAACGGCCATATCCACATAGAGAGTTCAATGCTGCACCCGGCGCATTACGCGCAAACGGTGGTGCCGCACGGGGTGACCTCCATATCCACTGACCTGCACGAAATAACCAACGTCTGCGGCCTGGCGGGCATCCGGTTCGTCATGAACTGCGCACGGAACCTGCCGCTGGACATCTTTTTCCAGGCTGCATCCTGTGTGCCCGCCACCCACATGGAGACATCGGGCGCCTCGATCGGTGCAGCCGACATCAGGCGGTTGCTCAAATGGAAGAATAACGTCGGCCTGGGCGAGATGATGAACTACCCGGGCGTGATAAACGCCTTCCCGCCAGTGATCGACGAGATAGAGGCGTCAGCCGGCCACGTGATAGCCGGGCACGCGCCAGGGCTGAGGGGAAAACAACTGAACGCCTACGTGTCTGCAGGGATCTACTCCGACCACGAGAACTCCGAGCTTGAGGAGAGCCGGGAAAAACTCTCCCGCGGCCTCCACCTCATGATCAGGGAGGGCACATCAGAAAAGAACCTCGAGGAGCTGATCTGGCTGGTCACGGAAAAGACCTGGCACAGGTGTATGTTCGTGGTGGACGACCGCAGTTGCTCCGACCTGCTGAGGGACGGGGACGTGGACGCCGTGGTGAGGAAGGCCATAAAGCTGGGAATGGACCCCGTCCGGGCCATACAGCTGGTCACTCTCACTCCCGCCGAGTATTTCCGCCTGCACGACCTGGGACGCATAGCGCCAGGCAGCCGCGCCAACCTCGTGACCATCAACAACCTGGAGAAGCTGGACATCGACATGGTATTCTTCAACGGGAAGCTGGCAGCGAAGGGTGGCAGGTACCTGGGCGGAACGGCGGCAAAAACACCGACCAGGCTGATGCACACTGTAAATTTCAAGCCGCTCAAGGCAACAGCGCTGGAGTTGTACTCAAAGAACGACCTCTTCCCCGTCATCGAGATCATACCGGGCCAGATAATAACGAAAAAACAGATGCTGAAAGTCGGCCGGGGCAAATTTGAGCCCGATACGTCCAGGGACCTGCTCAAAGCCGTGGTGGTGGAAAGGCACAGTGCCAGCGGAAATACCGGCCTGGGCATCGTGAAGGGGTTCGGCCTTAAAGACGGCGCCATCGCATCCACAGTGGCGCACGATTCGCACAACATCGTGGTGGTCGGCACCAACGATCGGGATATCATGGCGGCGGTAGAGGCCACCAGGGAGATGCAGGGCGGACTGGTGGTCTGCCGGGGCGGCAAGGCCATAGCCCGGCTGCCCCTGCCTATATGCGGACTGCTCTCGCCCGACCCGGCAGAGGCGGTATCACAACAATTCGAGGACCTGGAGCGAGTGGCAGCCGGCCTGGGAAATCTGCCACCGGCTCCCTTTGCCCTGCTGTCCTTCATCGCACTGCCCGTAATACCTGAGCTGCGCCTGACCGATATGGGCATAGTCGACGTGGTACATTTCAAGCTACTGAAAGACCTTTAAGAGGAGCGGAAAATGGCATATGAAACCCTGCTGGTAGAAAAAAAGGATGGTATAGCGCTGGTAACGTTCAACCGCCCGGAAAAATTAAATGCCCTCAACACTCGGCTCTTCCTGGACCTGAGGGACCTGATGGCCGAATTCAGGTATGACCTCGAGACAAGGGTCGTCATCTTCACGGGGTCCGGCCGCGCTTTCTCGGGCGGCTTTGACTTCCGCATCGAGGCACTGACAGAGCACATGTCCCAGAAGGAGATGCCCAACGAGAGGATATGGCAACTTTTCTCGCTTGACCTGATGTCCGCCATTGAGAACCTGGAGCAGATCACCATAGCTGCCATCAACGGGCCGTGCATGGGCGGCGCGCTTTGCATCGCCATGAATTGCGATTTTAGAATAGCCTCCGATAAAGCCAAAATGGGCGTTCCAGAGATAAACCTCGGAATGTTCCTGAGCTGGGGCGCCACGCCACGCCTCGTATCCCTGCTGGGGCCATCCAAAGCAAGGGAACTTATCATGACCGGCGACCCGGTGGATGCAGAGGAGGCCTACAGGATGGGCATGGTCAACAGGGTGGTGCCCCCCGACCAGTTGATGCCGGCCAGCTATGAGCTTGCCCGTAAAATCATGCGCAGGGGACCGCTGGCCCTGCGTATCTGCAAGAAGCAGGTCAACGCGGCCTCGGTGGCGCGCATGTCCGACCTCTACCTCTTCGAATCAGAGCTGTGGGAGAGGAACCAGATATCACCTGACCTGCAGGAAGGCATCAGGGCAGCCATAGAGAAAAGGCCGCCCGAATTCAAACCGGATGCGGGTGTGCCAAAATTTGATTTACCCCGCTGACGTAAAATTATTATTAAAGAAATATAAAAAGAGGAGGCTGCAGACATGGATACAGAGAAACTTATCTGGCAATACGTAAAAAAATGGGCGGACGAAACACCCACCAAAGAGGTGTTTGTCTTCAAGGACAGGCGGGTCACCTATAAGGCCTTCTACGAGAAAACTGTCAGCCTGGCGAAGCTGCTGCTCGAACTGGGGGTCAAGAAGGGTGACAGGGTATTTATGCTTTCAGCGGCACGTGATGAAGCCTTTTGCACATACATGGCCACAGCCATGGTGGGCGGGATCTGGTTCGGGCTCAACCCGCGCTACACGCGCGAGGAGTTCCTCTACATGGTCGGGGATGCCAAACCCAGGATCGGGTTAGCGGTGAGGAATTACGATGCGCTGATGCGCGACTACAAGGACGATTTAACAGCACTGAAGGAGGCCAACCCCGAACTTGAGCAATTAGTCATTATAGACAACCCCTGGGAGGGCACGCTCAGCTGGGAGCAGGAGCTGGCCAAAGACCGCAGCGGACTGGACGAGGCCCTGAAAAAGCGCATAGCCAAGGTGAAAGAGGATGACCCTGCCCTGATCATCTATACTTCGGGGACCACGGGCAAGCCCAAGGGGGCGCTGCTGACCCACAAGAACATCATCTCCAGCGCCGCAGCGCAGGATGAACGATTCCTGGCGCACAACAACAAGCGTGGCGAGGGCAAGTCGCTCATCCATTTCCCCATCAACCACGTCGCCTGCGCCGTGGAACTCATCATGGGCGGCCTGTACTGGGGCTCCACCATGGTGCTGATGGACCGCTTCGACCCGGCCGCCACCCTCAAGATGATACAGGATGAGAAGATCACATTTATGGGGCAGGTGCCCGCCATGTTCATGCTGCAGTTCATGCTGCCCGATTTCGATAGCTACGACCTGTCCAGCCTCAAGACCATTATCTGGGCCGGCTCGGCCGCCCCCGAATCGATGATCCAGCGGCTATCAAAGACCGGCGCGGCACTGATGACCGGTTACGGGCAGACCGAGAACGCCGGTTTCATCACCTACACAAAGCCGGGCGATTCGATGGACGACCTCATCCAGACGGCCGGTAAATGCTACCCCCCATTCAAGATAAAACTGGTGGACAGCAAAGGTAAGGAGGTGCCCCAGGGTGAGGTGGGCGAGATATGGATGAAAGGTGACCTGGTGATGCAAGGATACTGGAACCGGCCTGAGGCCACAGCCGAGACAATTACGAGGGACGGCTGGCTGAAATCGGGCGACCTGGCCACCACGGACAGCCGCGGGTACATCAAGATCGTAGGGCGCACCAAGGAGATGTTCAAATCGGGCGGCTACAACGTCTACCCCCGCGAGATCGAGGCAGTCATCGAGCAATATCCCGGTGTTGCCTTTGTAACAGTCATACCCATCCCCGATGATACCTGGCAGGAGGTGGGCAGGGCTTATATCATGCCGGTACCCGGCAAGAACGTCGAAGCAGAAGAGATACGCGAGTTGTGTAAAAAGCACCTGGCCAACTATAAGATACCAAAGCAGTTCGAGGTGCGCCCGCTGCTTCCCCTGCTGGCCAGCGGCAAAGTGGACCGGCGCGCCCTCGTAGAAGAGGAAAAGGCGTCCCGTCAAAAGAAAGATTAGCAGGTAAAGCAAACCCCGCCCTTTCCAGGGCGGGGTTTATGTCGTGTCGCGTCAGGAAATTTTAACTGGCCTGCCTGGCTTTGAGGCGGGCGCTCTGCGCCAACACGCGTATAGCCTCGAGCAGGTCCTGCCTGCGGCAGTCCTTGGTCAGGTACCAACTCGCACCTGCCGCCAGGGCGTCGCCGGCATAATCGCCATATACTGTGAGGAAGAGTATCTTGACATCAGGCATGATCTTCTTGATGGCCCGTATGGCCGTCGGCCCGTCCATGCGCGGCATCTGGCCATCCATGAGTATAATGTCGGGCTGCAGTTTTTCAGCCTTTTCCAGGGCGTCCAGTCCGTCCACAGCCTGACCGACCACCTCAATATCCTTATGCCCGTCGAAGATGCTCTTAAGCCCTTCACGTACAACCTCGTTATCGTCGGTAATCAGCACTCTAATCGGTTCTTCCATATCTCACCTTTATAAATTGATGCTCACTCATATTCGAATACATTAATACACTCTAAGTCTAACGTATTTGCGGGGCGAGCATAATCGGGATATAGGTTGGTTTTACAGACCGTTAAAAGATGACCGTGATACCCGTCCAAACGGGCGGGTAAAACCATACTAAAGTATGATCAGAGCTGGATGATACCGCGCCTGAGGGCGGTTGTAACGGCCTCCGTGCGGGTGGTCACGTTAAGCTTCTGGAAGATGCTGGTCACATGGGTTTTAACCGTGCTCTGTGTAATAGAGAGCTGGTCGGCGATATCCTTATTGGAAACGCCCTTGGCCACGAGATCGAGAACCTCGATCTCCCTGTCGGACAGGGCATCCGCACCGGTGCTCTTCCTGGAGAGCTCGGACGCCAGCTTATCCAGCACCTTGGTGGTAAAGACCGGCTGTATCAGCGAATCGCCGCGCGACACAGCGCGCAGGGCCTTAAAAAGGTCTTCGCGCGGGGCATCTTTGAGCAGGTAACCCTTGGCCCCGGCCTTGATAGCGGCGAAAAGGTAATCGTCATCTGAGTATGTTGTAAAAACTATGAACTTGATCTCGGGGTTAGCCTGCTTGATCCTGATCATGGCCTCGACGCCATCAAGCTCGGGCATGCGCAAATCCATCAGAACAATATCCGGGGAAAGATCGGCCGCCATCTGGACCGCTTCCAGCCCATTGGAGGCCTGCCCAACGATGGCGAAATCCGGCTGGCGCACCAGGTTGCCGACGATCCCATCCCTGACCACCTCATGATCATCTACGACAAGTATCCTGATCTGCTCCACTCTCATACCTCCTAACTCAGCGGGATCGACACCCTGATCACGGTACCCTCACCCTTCCCGCTCTGCACTTCAAATTTACCATTCTGGCCCAGCGCCCTCTCCCTCATGCTGATCAAGCCGAAGCCGCCGGCCTTACCTATCTTACCCTCAGGACCAGGCTCAAACCCCACGCCGTTATCCTTTACCGTCAACTCGACTCCCGAGACCCCAAAGTTGAGGGTGACGTCCACCCGGGTTGCCTGGGAATGCTTGGCCACGTTGGCCAGTGATTCCTGGCAAACGCGGAAGATGGCCGTCCCCATTTCCGGCGGTATTTCGCGCTTGGCGCCGTACTGCGTGAAACTGGCCTCGATGCCGTTGTCCTGGCGGAACCTCTCCACCTCGTGTTTGACAGCTTCATCCAGCCTGAGTTGTTCCAGCGCCTGCGGGCTAAGGTTCCAGACCGATCTGCGCGCCTCGGCCAGACTTTTGCGCGCCAGGCTGCGTGCCTGGTTAAGGTGCTTCTGCACATCTTCGCTGGTGTCGCCAAGCGCCTGCTCGGTGGCCTCCAGCTGCAGGATGATGCCGGTGAACCCCTGGGCCAGCGTATCATGTATCTCGCGGGCCATGCGGTTGCGCTCCTCGGTGACAGCCATCGACCTTGTCTCCTGGTAAAGGCGTGCGTTATCAATGGCCACCGCAAGCTGGTCGGCCAGCGTCTGGGCCGTAAATACATCAGCCTCATCGAAGCCGTCCACCTCGGTGCTTTCGATGTCCAGCACACCCAGCACCCTGCCCCCCATGCGAACGGGCACGGCCAGCTCAGACCTGGTCTCACCCAGGCCTTCAGGCTTCCTGAAACCAGGCTCCAGCTTGAGGTCATTGACCAGCACGTACTCGCCTGTCCGCGCAGCCTTGCCGATGATGCCTTCCTCGTCCATCTCCAGCGGCACGCCCACGGGTATCACGTTCTTCTGGCCACTGAAGTGCAGTGTCTTGAGCATCAGCTTGCCCGAGCTCGGCTCGAAAAGGAAGATATTGACGTTGTAAAAATGGAATGTCTGGCGCAGCAGGTTGCCCACATAGGCCAGCAGTTCATCCAGGTTAACAATGGAACTGATCTTACGGCTGACTTCGTTGATGGTGCGGAGCTGCTCCGCCCTCTGCCTCTCCTTTTCGGTACGTTCAATCACCTTCTGCTCGAGGTTCGTATATGACTCATTTAAAGCCCGCGTCATCACGTTGAACTGCTCCGCCAGCACCTGCATCTCGTCCCCCGTGTTTACGTTGAACTTGTAGCTCAATTCGCCGTTGGCGATATGCTCCGAGCCCTTGGTCAGCGCCATGATGGGCCTAGTGATCGTCTCCGAGAGTAAAAATGAGACACCTGACACTACCACGACCATGGACACAATGACAGCTATAAATATAAGCTCGGCCTCCCTGGCCTGCTTGTCGACCTGCTTGCTCATCTCCTCCACGGCCGATGCGATCCTGCTCTTGGTCTCCTCGGCCGCCGCAGAGAACTCGTCCAGGTAAGTAGCCGCAGCCACGATCAGGTCAGAGGACTCCACCGGAACCGTGTACATGTACCTGGTCCGTTCCTCTTTATCGTCGGGGCCCTTGTATTTATAATAACCCGAAGCGTCCTCCCCCAGGAGGCTGCGCTCGAAAATTGACGAGTAATACGACGGCTCCCCACCGAGGTTGCGCAGGTTTGTGCCCACGACACCGGGGTTGGAGGAGAAGACGACTTTTCCCGTCTTGTCATAGACTGTGGTAGTTCCCGTCCGCCCCACTTTCTGCACGGCGATAGAGTTCAGCTTCTGATCACTCATGAGAGCAGCCTGGTCAAGGCCAGGATGGAGCTGCAAATAGAAATATATCTCCTTGGCGACATCTGAAGCTTTCTGCGAGATGGTTCGCCTGCCCTGGTCCTCGAGTGCCGCTATGGAAACCGACATGACCGTCTCACCCATGGAGACGCTGTATTCCTTGGTCAATGTACCCACGGAGCCGATATAGCGCAGCGCGAGGGAACTGATGATGCCCACCGAGATAAGGGACAGGGCTAAAAACGATATGAGGATCTTGTCCCTGATACCAAAACGGATCCTGACCTTCTCGATCTTGCTGACGACCTTAGCCTGCATATATCTCCCCGTAAGCAGAACTATTCATCAGAGTCCAAATTTCTCTTTCAGATTTCCCAGCAGTTCCGGCACGGGAACCCTGGACTGCTGCATACTGTCACGCTCGCGGATGGTAACCTGGTTGTCCTCCAGGGACTGGAAGTCGATGGTCACGCAATAGGGCGTACCTATCTCGTCCTGCCTGCGGTAGCGCCTGCCGATGCTCTGCGCATCGTCGAACTGCGTCATGAAATGCGGCCTCAGCAGGGCCGAGATGTCCCGTGACATGGGCAATAATTTCTCGTTGCGGCTGAGAGGTAAAACGGCCACCTTGACCGGGGCTATCTGCGGGTTGATATGCAGCACGACACGCGTCTCTTTATCGCCTGCCTCTTCCTCGTAGGCATCGCAGAGAACTGCGAGCAGCGTGCGATCCACACCCGATGACGGCTCGATGACATAAGGCGTATAACGTTCGTTCTTCTCCTCGTCGAAGTAGTCCAGCGTCTTGCCGCTGTGCTTGGAGTGCTGTGTCAGGTCAAAATCAGCGCGGTTGGCGATGCCCTCGATCTCCGACCAGCCGATGGGGAAGTTGTAGTCCACATCGTAACAGGCTTTGGCGTAGTGAGCCAGTTCCTCTTTATCGTGCTGCCTGAGCCTCAGGTTTTCCTTCCTGATGCCAAGTCCTACGTAGTAGTTAAGCCTTTCGTTGACCCAGTAATCGAACCATTCACCATCGGTGCCGGGCTTGACGAAATACTCGATCTCCATCTGCTCGAATTCGCGCGTGCGGAAGATGAAATTGCCCGTGGTTATCTCGTTGCGGAAGGATTTGCCCACCTGCGCAATGCCGAAGGGCAATTTCTTGCGCGTGGTGGACTGCACGTTCTCAAAGTTGACGAACTGTGCCTGGGCAGTCTCAGGGCGCAGGTAGACTATGTTGGCGGCATCCTCCACAGGACCCATGAACGTCTTGAACATGAGGTTAAACATGCGCGGCTCAGATAGTGCGCCGCCGCAATTGGGACATTTACTGAGGTCGATATCGGTGGAGCGGAAGCGCTGGCGGCAGTCCTTACACTCAACCAGCGGGTCGGAGAACCCGGCCACGTGACCGCTGGCCACCCAGACCTGGGGGTGCATCATGATGCTGGCGTCTATACCCACCATGTCATCGCGTTCCTGCACCACCTTCTTCCACCAGTAGTTCTTAATATTCTTTTTTAACTCGACGCCCAGCGGCCCATAGTCCCAGCAGCTTCCCAGGCCGCCATATATCTCGCTGCTCTGAAAAACAAAGCCCCGCCTCTTGCACAGCGAGACTATCTTATCCATGGTAACTTTCTTATTATCTTCCGGCACGTTATCCTCCTGATGGCATACGGACTTGATTATAGGGACAAAGTCAGCTACAGTCAAAACATGAAATAAGCGGCTGGGCCGCCCCGGCCGGCAGGCTGTATAATGGGTAAGTGAGGCAGAGATCAGCAATGGTCAGAAGTTACTTGAAAATAGCCATCCTTTTTCTCGTGCTCTTGGTGATACTGGTCTTCCCACATGCTGGCTGCATCCAGCGGCCAACTGAACCACAAACACTTCCCGCACCATCATCCCCACCCATCCTTCCATCGGGCGAAAGCCCGCGCTTTTTCACGGTTATCTACGAAGGGCCTGTGGGCACTATCAACTACAACACGGTGATGTTCAAATGGGGCAGCGGGCTTTCCTCGGTCCACCCTTCCAATTTCATCTACTCCACATTCCTGCAGGGATGGGACAAAGAATACACGCCCTTCCTGCAGGACACGTCGCGCTCCTTCAGCAAACTGCCCAACGGGAGCTACGTATTTTATGTAAAAACGCAGGACCTTAACGGCAACGTCGACCCGCTTACGCCGAGTCAGGCTTTCACCGTGTCAGGGGTGATACCTCCCCAAGCGCAAATCACTCCGGTTGTGCCCAGCGGAGGCGGCGGTTTTATGCTGATCGGCGCCAATGTCAGCCGCATAGCGGTCGGCGGCGACGGGTTGACCATCTACGCACTTGATTCCCCCAGTTCCAGGCTTTACCGCTCTACAACAGCGGGAATTGAATGGAGGGACATCTCCTCCGCACTGGGCGCCGGCGCGCCCTGGATAGACCTGGCAGTGGCGCCAGACGACCCGCGATTCATCGCCGTGGTTACCGGTGGTGGCAGCCAGGTACAAATATCCGGCGATGGAGGCGCGACATTCCAGGACACCGGAATATCGTCTTTCCTGGGCGCCGGCCAGGCCGTCAGGTGCATATCCATATCGGCGGATTACGGCACACCCAGGCGGGAACTGGCTGCCGGTACCTGGAGCGGGGCGGCAGGCGGCAGTGTGCTGATCAGCATAATGACCGGTTTTTCAGGCGGGTGGTTCAATGCGGGCAGCGGCATGCCCGGCTGGGCGCCTCCCGGCGGGGGAGGAGTGGACGTAGCTGCCATCAGCTATTCACCGTCCTACGCCTCGGACGGCACACTTTTAATAATAGCTTCCAGCGCGGCGCGAACATATCTTTACGCGGGCGTACGTGACACCGGTTCAAGCTCGATAGCATGGAACTCATGGACGGGATATCCAGTGGAGATAGGGCAGGCCGGCACGCCGCTAAACCACGCCGCTTTAGCATTGCCCTCGGACTACGGCGGCAGCAGTCCCATATCACGCAGGGCATTTGCCTCGTGGAATAAAAACAACCCGGGACGGGACGTCTACCAGGTATCCGATTACCAGGCCTACCGCATGAACACACCTGAGCCCGTGGCATCTATCGCCTACCGGGGAAGCGTCTCCAGCGGCAAGCTGATGGCGGGAGCCGCCAGGTGCCAGGGAGGTGGCGGCTGCTACCAGGTTCAGACATATTACTCTGCAAATCCAACTTCCATGTACCCCGGCTGGCAGTCCAGCCAAAAGGCGCCCACGGGTTCGCGCGACGTCATGGTCGGGTGGTCGCCGGATGGGACCACGGCTTACGCCGGCACCAGTGGGACGGAGAGTGCCTTCTCTCACAGCCTGAACAACGGGGCCACCTGGAACCAGTAGGGCTTTATGAGTTTTCTCAGAGAGTACCGCCGCAAGTTGACCACGCCGGATGGCGCAATTGCCGGGGTCAAGAGCGGTGACACCATTGTCCACGGATCAAGCATCGCGGAACCCCCAGCCCTGCTGACTGCCCTGGCAGACCGCACCAGGCGGGGGGAACTGTCCGGGTTAAAGGTATATTCCTGCCTGCCCATGCAGCATGCGGCACGCACAGTGCTGTCACCCGACCTTTCCGACTGCATAGAATCGCACTCCTGGTTTGTAACCGAGGCCGACAGGTCACGCCACAAGATAGGCTTGAGCTACTACGTTCCCACATATATCCACCAGATACCCAGGCTGCTGCAGGAGCACATGCAGATCGACGTCGCGATGACCACGGTCTCCCCTATGGATAAACACGGCTATTTCACCTTCGGCGCCATTAACGATTACAACGGTGCGGCCGCGCGCGCCTGCAAAACCATGGTAGTAGAGGTGAACGAGAACATGCCACGCGTTTACGGGGACACCCTGCTTCATATATCAGAGGTGGACATTATCGTGGAAAACCATGTACCCCTGCTGGAGATCCACCCTGCCGCCCCCGGACCGGAGGACGGGATAATCGGCCACAATATCGCGGAGATGGTGCCGGACGGGGCGACCGTTGCGCTGGGCATAGGCAGTATCCCCAACGCCATCGGGAGCTACCTGTCAGGGCACAGCGACCTGGGTATCCACAGCGGCGTTTTCACCCCCGTCATGGTACATCTCATCGAGAAGGGCGTGGTCAACGGGAGGAAAAAGACGATTAACCCCCGCAAGCACGTTTTCGTGGTAGCTCAGGGCACCAGGCATTTGTACGACTTCATACATGATAACCCCAGCATGGATAGCCATCCTGCCTCATATACGGAAGACCCGGCAGTGATCGCGCGTAACGACAATATGATCGCGGTCAATACCATAATAGAGCTGGACCTGACCGGGCAATGCAACGCCGAACACATGGCCGGGTCACAATTCAGCGGCACGGGCGGGCAGCTCGATTTCGTGCGGGGCGCCTATAACTCGAAGGGTGGCAAATCCATCCAGGCATTCACTTCAACCGCGCGCAAGGGAACGGTTTCCCGTGTCGTGCCCATCCTCAAATCGGGAACGGTGGTATCCATCCCGCGCATGGATGTCCAATACCTGGTCAGCGAGCATGGTTCAGTCAACCTCAAGGGCAAGTCCACGCGGGACCGCGCACTTGGCATAATCAGCCTGGCCCACCCGGATTTCAGGGATAGCCTCCTGAGGGCAGCCGAGGACATGTACCTGTTGTGACCATGCTAAGGCAGTTGCTGATGCTGAAGACGTGGCAAGTAAAATAATACGGTGTTAATATAAAAATCCGGCATTAGTCAGGGGGCATCCTGAGGACCATTTTAGCCAGGTCCCAGGCGTGCTCGTAGAGATGCAGGCCCTTGCTGAAGGCGTGTATCTCGCCGTCCCTTACTCCGATCTCGCCCGCCATGTATTCCTTTAGGGACTGCAAGCCGCCAAGGTTGGTAGGCATGCCGCCCCACAGGTCCCACGAGCGGAAGTAGAGTATAAAATGCAGGGCGCCATCCTGTACGCGCGTGTCCACCAGGCGCAGGCAGGGCGGGTCGGCCTGGTAGATGCTGTCCTTGTTTCCCACGCACATGCACATCTGGTTGGTGTCGAAACCCTTGCGGTAGCGGCGGACGATCTCCTCGATCTGCGGAGACAGGAACTCGCCGTAGGTGTACTCCTCGTTCTCCTGCCTGTCGGGCGTCATCAGGTATGACATGTACTCCTCGATGACTTCATCTGTGGTTGGCAAGGGCACGCCGGTGGGCACATCCGGGCTGAGCGGCCGTATACCCGGCTGGCTGATATTGATGGCGACGAGTTCGATCTCCTTGCGGCGCATGCCCTCGAAGCTGCCCTGCTCGATCTTATATTCGCGGCCCTCAGTCAGGGCCTTCTGCAGGCACTGGTACCAGGCATCCCCCAGGCTCAAGGCATCTATAATGGTGAGTTTCATTTTATCCGTAGCATCATAAGCAAGTGTTATAATGCATGTCAAGGCTCAAGCGGGCGGGTTTGAAAAACTGCCCCCACAACCAGGAGGTCTATTATGCAATGGCAGGAGATGCTAGGATTACTGGGCGGTTTTCTGGGCAATTTCGGCATCATACCGCAGGTCTGGCGGCTTTTCCGCTACAAGACCGCCTACGAGATTAGCCTGCCCTTCCTCTGGATGTGGCTGGCCAGCATAATCTGCTGGCTTCTTTACGGCATCTTCCTGGGACTTTTCTCTCTCATCATGTGGAATTGCTTCACATTTGTCCTGGCCCTGCTCATGCTTTACGCCAAGTTCAAATGGGGAATCAGGCCAAAAGTCGGCAAGCCCGCAGCGTGATATGTCAATGTCATTGACATCCACTGCCCGTGAATATAATAATCTATGGTTGCCATGATAAAAGCTGTTTTCTTCGATTTCTTCAACACGCTGGTCTATTTCGACCCGCCGCGTGAAAAGCATTATGCCGATACGGCTGCGGAGTTCGGCATAGCCATTTCGCCCGCAGCAGTGGCGGCAGCGCTGCCGGAGGCCGATGCCTGGTGGCGCTCTGAGAACTTCAAATCGCCGATCAAGGACAGGGAGCAGGCAGCCAAGTACGACGCCTACCGCGGCTACGGGCTGCGCATACTGCGGGATGCTGAAACTGCCGTGGAGCCGGAACAGGCCCTGCAGACGCTGGCCAAGGCATTCTCCATCGGCTTCAAATTCAAGAACTACGGCGACTCGCTGCCGGCGCTCCAGGCGCTCAAAGACAAAAATATACAGATGGGCGTCATTTCCAATATCGGCGAGTCGTTGGATTCCTACCTGGATAAGGCCGGGTTCACAGGCTATTTCACTTACAATGTTACGTCTTTTGAGGCTGGCTATGATAAACCGCAGCCGCAAATCTTCCAGCTGGCATTAAAAAGAGCACGTGCAACAGCAGCGGAGGCACTCTTCGTGGGTGACCAATACGACCTGGACGTAGTGGGAGCCAGGAACGCCGGCATCACACCCATACTCATCGACCGCGACGGCGCAGGCACCAATTATGACTGCATCGTGATCTCTGACCTTTCACAGGTCATGGACCATATTTAAGGCGGTCCCTTACAGGCCCCTTAAAAACTCGGGCCGCAGCAGGGCGGGGTCATTTTTCGATAGGATTGAATCGAGCTGGGCCAGCATTTTCCGCCGATCAGCAGGAAGGCTGCCACGTATGGCGAAGTAATTGGATGCGTGCATGGAACTGAAGAAACAGTCCGTAAAAGTGGCGTTTTCAACCATGGCCCTGAGTTCATTCAGCGAATCGAAGGGCGTGATAAGCTCGAATTCACCATTCTCCCATTCCTGGTAAAGCGGGGTGCCCGGTATAAGGGTCAGCGTGAGCGCACCCGCGTAATCGGGGTCCATCTCCGTCAGGATGTGTGCCGTCTCCATAGCATGCTGCTGGCTGCCCTGCACGCCGCCCAGGCCGAGTATGACCGTCATGGAGAGCAGTATGCCCGCCTCCCGGACCTTCGTGGCCGCCTCAACCATCTCAGCGTGGGTGGCCCCCTTAATTATCCTTCGCAGCACAACGTCATCCCCGCTCTCCACCCCCATATAGAGTATGCCCAGCTTCAGATCTTTGAGCGCCTTCAGTTCGCCCACGCTGCGCCGCAGTATGTCCTGCGGCGTGGCATAGCTGGCTATACGCTCGATCCGGGGGAATTTCGTGTTCAGGTATTGCAGCGCCTCCACCAGCTTCGGGTATGGATAGACCAGCGCGTCGCCGTCCTGCAGGAATACACGTTTGCCATCCCAGCGCCTCAAGATGGCATAGACGATGTCGGGCTGACCCGGCAGCGTCATGCGGGAATTCATGTAGAGCGACATTGCATCGATCTCATTCTTGACTTCCTGAAGGTCGCGCACACCGAGATTGGTGAATGAATAAGCACAGAAGGTGCAGGTATTGTTGGAGCAACCGGAAGTAAGGGGGAGATAGTAACTGGCATGCTCGCTGGGCGGCCTGAGTATCTCCGGTCGTTGAAAAATCATATCTTTACCCCAATGATAAGTCAGTGTAATTTAGCTACATAGCTGTCGAGTGGTACTCCCAGCGACCTGGCTACAGGCCCGCACTTGGCCTTGAGACAGAAGAATATCCTGCCCTGCGGTGCCAGTTCCCCAAGCGTCTCATAATATCCCATACCCTTGGCAAAAATAAAGTCGGCATCTGCGAAAGCCTGCTTGAACTCATCTGAGGCCAGTGCAAAAAGCACTCCCGGAGTGGCCGTCCCGGTGGTCATGACCTCCCCCGCCTCCTGCTGCATACCGGCCTTCACAATATCGGCTATAGTGATATCGTTCTGCACCGGCAGTTCCTTTACTACGTAAACTGTCCTGGCATATTTCCGCATCAGGTTGAGCAGGGGCATATCAAAATACACTTCCCCGGTATTATCAGCCAGGTACAGTACAAGTTTGGACCTATTTATCTTTTCTTCCAGTAGCCGCGAATCGTCGATAGTGAACTCCAACCTGTTTTGCCCAGCCTCTTCCCTCAATTCCTCGATAGGCCGGAAGAAATCGATGGCGTTGCCCAGGGCCGCCAGCCTGAGGTACTCGACGAAACCCTCCTTGTAGCTGTCCCTGACCAGGGCGAACAGCCGCCGCCCCTCCTCTATCTCGATATCCTTGACCTTGCGGTAGGGATCATGGTTGCCGGTCACCTGCTTGATTACGTGGTGCATGGGAGTGGCAATCTCGATTGATACGGAGTCAGGCCTCCATTTCTCGTGGAGCACCTTCCCGGCAGCGCGTATGGATTCCTCTGCCAGGGCAGGATCACCGGTGGCGAATGCGGAGGCCTGGGCGGCCAGCCTGGTGAGGCAGTCGTGGCATTCGGTCGATATTCTCAAGGTCAGAGCTGCCTGCGTGTCCTGAGGATCAGCACGAGGGTGACAATGACCAGCACCGTGCCAAGCCCGATGATGAGCCAGACCCACAGCGGGGTGTCCTGCCCGGCAGGGTATTCACCGGGTGCCGCCGGGGCCTCTTCCGTCCGGAAACTGAAAGTCGCGCTCCAGTCGCTGGGTATGGGCTGCCCGTTGACATCCGTTGCCCTCACGCGCCAGAAGTAGTTGGTATCGTAGTCGAGCGTCCCGTCATACTCATACCCCGTGGAGGAAGTGACCGCCTGTTTCGAAACCTGTTTAAATTCAGAATCTTTGGAGAGCGTAAATTCGTAGCGTGTCGCCTCCTTCCAGGGTGACCACGAGAAGGAAGCCGGCCTGGTCCTGCATCCCATGCACCCGTTATCCGGGGCCAGCAACTGGACACCGTAGTAAGGTGAATTAACGATGAACCCCGGCTTTACGCTGAAGCTGCGTACGTCCGACCAGGGGCTGACAGCGACCTGACCGGTGGCCGAGCGGTAGGACCGTATCCTCCAGTAATAAACCGCGCCTGCCTCCGGCAGCGCAGCCGGTGAAAGCCACATGCCCGGATTAGTCATGTTGACCTCATCCATGGTGGCCAGGATCGAGCCCGTGACTGCAGCTATATTGCGGGAGTTGGATATGGCCGGGTTAATGCGCAATGTAAAGGCGGCGTCTTTGGCCACCTGCAGTTCATATACGGTTGACAGGCAGAGCTGCTCCCAGGACATGTCAATCTGCTGGTTACGGCCTGTCACGGGGTCGGCCCCCACCAGCGCGCCATCGGCGGGCATGCGCAGGACAGGCCCCTTCTTGGCCAGGCAGTCCGTGTAGGCCCACAGCATGCCCTGGTTTTCAAGTGGGTTGTAACCAGGATCCTGCATATAGCGTCCCTTGAGAACGGTAGTCCAGGCATTGATAAGGTCTTGAATACTGGTGTAACTAGTATTAACGCTGGCAAAGTTGAACCCTGATTGATCATCGATGGCCCAAAGCGTTGTATTGGTATTGGTGGAGCAGCATCCGCAGGCCTTGAGTGAAGTGGGTTCAAGGGTAAAATGCACACCGCTCTGACTCGGTGGCTGGAATACATTGAGGCAGTCCCAGTAGACACCCGGCTTGGGCATTCCGTTCCTCGGCTCCAGCGTACGGCATACCGCACTGTTTGATACAGCCTTAATACTCGAAAAATTCTGGGTGGTTATATTATCGTGCGCAGCATACAGGGCAGGCTGCCCATTCCCGGTGAAGGCCATGACGATCCCGAAATATCCCCTGAGATGTGGCGGGTTAGGTCCTGTTATATTGTCCACCGCCCAATTTGGTCCAGTCGCCCCATTGGATACATCCATCATGTCGTTGTCGGTCCAGCGCGTGAAGACCGGTGCGGAATTGCGGTAAACGGTGCCAGTTACATTATCGCCCACTGCTGCGTAGATAAACCGGTTCTTCTCGAAATCGGTATCGAAAATGGCGTGCACATTGCCTTTAACAGGCATATTGTCGCGGTATGTCTGGAAATTGACCCCGCTGTCGGCTGAATAGGACACCGGTGTGCCGTCAAAAGTGGAGTAAATATTGGCCCCCACCAGCACCTTGCCGTTGCGCGCCGTGATAGTATGCGGGATCACCATAGTATCGGCCCCTTTCAAATTTGTGGACCATGCAGTGCCCGTATAAACCAGCTTCTGGACCATTCCGGTAATGCCGGCGACGTACATAACCCTGCTGGATTCGAATGTGAAATCCTCCACCATATACCTGGGAGTAACGGCAGACCAGTAATCGCCATAATCAGGCGACCAAGCCATTACACCGCCGCTAATTCGCAAAGTTCCCGTCGAATTATCAAAAGAAGACGGAGCGAACCTGGAAGCCCACGCTAAAACCCCACCATCAGAGGAATCAGTACATGACTGTAACGTGCGTAAAATGGGCAGGTCGGTCTGCGGTATGCCGCAGCAGACCGAAGTGGTGTGCATAAATACCCTCTCCCAGTAAGTCCCGATCGGGGGTATAGCCGGCAGGGGTGCAGCTACTCCAGGACTTATGGTCGAGCGCCAGACGCTGTCAAACTCGTTGCAACCCCAACCGATATTTCTGTGCACTGACGCTAAATACAAAGTGGTGCAGTCGGCCGAGACAGCAACATCGTTGAACCAATCGACAGTAGTATCAATGAGCGAAAGCTGGTTCCATGTATCACCGTTATTACGGCTAATGGAGAAAGCCGACTCATCGTTGGGTATAAGCGTCGATATCCAGGGGCTTAAAACTGAGTTCCACCAGGTCGTATTGTCACCGATTATGCCAGACCCTGTTGCTGCATAGGCCAGCGAACCATTGGTGCTCCAGGCCACGAGGGCAGATCCTATGCCCGTCAGGTTATCGCTGCAAAGAGAGGTAGTACTGATACCGCACAAACCCTGATTTCCCGCCCCTGTAGGAGGTTTAAGCGACTTATAACCGCACGACCCGGAACAGGAGCATGGTGAATCCATGAACAGTGTGGGAACCATGGCGTTGCAAGGTGATCCGTAGGCGAAACCCGCCAGCAACTTGCCTGAGGCATATGTACCAAAAAAGGCAATACTGTATACCTGCAGGCTAGCAACTTTAGAGCTGTAAATGGCTACAGGTATTTCATTATCAATCCTGAATACTCCTGTAGCATTATCGGTTGGGTGGGGAACCGGGGAATAAAGGCTGACAAAGGCACGGCGTAGTGCAGGCGACATACCGCTGTAATCCGATGGGAGGCAGAGGTCGGCCACCGCCAGGTTATCGTAGGATGGGGAAGCATTATCCGATGTGGATACCTCTATACCCGTACCCGGGAACACGTAAGACAGGATGGCATTCCCGCTTATGTCCCGCAAGCCCACGTTATAGCTGGTCTGGTTATCATCGGCATATACCATAACGACCGAGTTGTCGCCAGGATAAGTGGGGGAAAATTTCGTTGCGAAAAAGTCTATACTACCTTCGGGAGGCATCTGCACGGACCAGGATCCGAACCCCCCGCCTTTCATGATATACAAATTGCCGTTCCCTGTCCCGGTGCGTGTGGCAATCATGTAATCCCGGCCGTTGCCGTAATCAACAGATATATCCATAGCGCCTATGGCCTCATCGGGGTTCAGAATAGGAACATTTGAATTGTTCCAGGTCGCCCCTGCGTCAGTGGACACCCAGAATTCTACGGGGCCTTTGGCCAGCGTACCGGCAGTGATAGCCCATATCCTGGCATCGTCAGGGGCAATGGTAACATTATAGACATGCTTATCGGAGGTCCAGACACCGTTCTCAGACAACCTGCGGTAGGATGCATTGGACCAGGAGATACCACCATCGGCCGTAGTGTAGAAAACACCAAGGGAGCTCGGGCTATTTGAAATATTGATCGTCCTGTTATCCACGGTGACGGCTGCGATCAGTGTTTTACCGTCGTTGCCGACAGCCAGGTCGCGTATCTCGCTGCCTGTCAGGTTATCGCCCACGTGACTCAGGATATCGTTCCTGTTTGATACGGACCCGGGTGTACTGACCGTATCCCAGCGCATGATACCGGGGTCAGCTTCGACGGAACGAGGATTCAACAGGCCTGCCGGCAGCAACGCCACGACCGCAGCTAACAGTAAGCAGATAAAGACCGGTTTAGGGAGACGTTTTCTATACATATGTGCTTGGCTAACCTGCGGCATCCACTGCCTGAACAAAACGTGTACTATAGTAGCATACGGCAACATTTTATGCATAGAATATAAAGGAATTGTTAAGGCAATGAAGGATGAACTGAAACGCCTGCTTGAACTGGGCAAGAACGAGCCGATCGCGGGGTTCCTTGGCATGAGGCTGCTGGAGCTGTCTCCGGGGTACGCCCGCGTGTCCATGCAGATGAAGCCCGAGTACCTCAACTTCAACGGCATGGTCTTCGGCGGAATCATCTCGGCGGTGGCAGACCAGGCTTTCGCCTATGCCACCAACTCGGTGGTCAATCCCAACGTTGCGTCGCAGTTTAACATCCACTACGTAGCGGCGGCCGGAGCACAGGACGAGTTGACAGCGGAATGCCGGGTCATGAAAAGCGGCAAGCGTGTCTGCATATCCGAGATAAAGGTGAAAAACGGGGAGGGCAAGCTCATCGCGACGGCAACCGGCACAACTATACCGCTGGTTTAATTCCCAGGGACGGGCTTGCGCGGTTGGACGGCAACGTCATATTATTTAGTGGGTTCAAGGGATAGATTGCTTCGCTGCGCTCGCAATGACGAGGGTGTAGTCGCTCGCAATGACAACATAAGGATATAATGAGAAAAGTTAAGATACTGTTTACCGACATCCACAAGCCGGAGTACCACGACAAGAACCCTTTCCGCGAGGGTTTCGAGTGGGGCAAGCAGGTGGTCCTGGACCTGTGCGTGGATATAGACCTTGACGAGATGTTCAGCATCTACATCGAACAACCTGAAAAACGCGTCAGGAGCGGAAGGGTCATCAAGTTCAGCGAATTCGCCATGGAATACCTGGCCCAGGAGCAGCAGAAACAAAGCCGGGAGCAGTGCGGCGGAGGCGATATCTCAGATGAAGGCAAAGCATAGTAAATAAAGGCAGGCGGTGAGAGATGGAAGACTTCGAGAAACTGGGTGTGTTTTACATCGGCAGGGAATACGACCTGGCCAATAAGAAATCGGGTGAGCACCTCGTCCTCTACGATTCCAGGGACATGGTAACGCACGGCGTTTGCGTAGGCATGACCGGCAGCGGCAAGACGGGGCTATGTATCGCCATACTTGAGGAGGCCGCACTCGATGGCATACCAGCCATTATCATAGACCCAAAAGGCGACCTGCCCAACATGATGTTGACCTTCCCCCAGTTGAGGGCCGAGGATTTCCTGCCCTGGATCAACGAGGACGATGCACGCCGCAAGGGCCTTTCACCACAGGACTTCGCAGCCAAACAGGCCGAGACGTGGAAGAACGGACTGGCATCCTGGGGGGAAAGCGGTGACCGCATCGCCAGGCTCAAACAGGCCGCCGATTTCGTGATCTACACGCCCGGCAGCACAGCTGGCATACCCATCTCCATATTGAAATCGTTTGCCGCTCCTCCTGCAGCGCTGCTCGAGGATAACGAGCTGCTGAGGGACAGGATAAATTCTACAGTAACCAGCCTGCTGGGACTGATAGGTAAGGACGCAGACCCCATCAAGAGCCGTGAACATATACTTATTTCGACCATATTGGATAATGCATGGAGGCAGGGCATCGACCTCGACCTGGCCGCCCTAATACAGCAGGTTCAATCACCGCCCGTGAGCAGGATCGGCGTGATCGACCTCGACTCGTTCTACCCGGCCAAGGACAGGTTCGAGCTGGCCATGCTGATCAACAACCTGCTGGCCGCGCCCGGCTTCAACGCCTGGCTCGAGGGTGAGGCGCTTGATATAGGGCAAATACTCTACAGCCCATCTGGCAAGCCGCGCATGTCGATCTTCTCCATCGCGCACCTCAGTGACGCCGAGCGCATGTTCTTCGTATCATTACTACTCAACCAGGTGCTGGCCTGGATGCGCCAGCAGCCGGGCACCACCAGCCTGCGCGCCATGCTCTACATGGACGAGATATTCGGCTATTTCCCGCCGGTGGCTAACCCGCCTTCCAAGCAACCCCTGCTGACCCTGCTGAAGCAGGCACGCGCCTTCGGCGTGGGCATACTGCTGGCCACGCAAAACCCAGTAGACCTCGACTACAAGGGGTTGTCCAATACGGGCACATGGCTGCTTGGGCGCCTGCAGACCGAGCGTGACAAGGCGCGCGTGCTGGAAGGACTTGAGGGAGCGGCGGCCACACAGGGGGCAAAGTTCGACCGCCAGGCCATGGAGCAAACCCTGGCCGGCCTGGGCAACCGCGTCTTCCTCATGAACAACGTCCGCAACGATGCCCCGACGATATTAGAGTCACGCTGGACGATGTCCTACCTGAGGGGCCCGCTCACCCGTAACCAGATCAAGATACTGATGGACCCGGTCAAGGCCCAGATGCCCAAAGCACAGGCCCCAGCCTCCCAGGCGCCCGCATTCACAGCGCCATCGTCCGGTCAGGCAGCGGCAGCCGCAGCACCGGCACAGGCAAGGCAGGCGGCCGTACCATCAGGGCGTCCCGTTATCCCTCCCGACGTATCACAGTACTTTGTGCCGGCCAGGGGCAGCCAGGCCGGGAGCAATCTGCTTTACAGGCCGGCTGTGCTAGGCGTGGCACAGGTACATTTCTTGGATGCCAAGTCAGGCATAGACACAACGGATGATACTGCGGCAGTCACGGACATCACCGACGATCCCATACCGGTTAACTGGGACAACGCTAAAGATGCCGGTTTCAGCATCTCCGACCTGGAGAAAGCGCCCCGCGAAGGGGCACAGTTCGGTGCGCTGCCGGCAGTTGCGGGCAAGGCACGCAGCTACGACAGCTGGAGTAAGGAGTTCACCACCTGGCTTTACGGCAGCAAGAAATACGAGCTTCTCAAGAGCCCGACCTACAAACAGGTTTCCAAACCCGGCGAATCGGAGCGGGACTTCCGGGTAAGGCTTGGCCTGAGCGCCAGGGAACAGCGCGACGATATGGTCGACAAGCTCAAGCAGAAGTACCAGGCCAAGATAAACGCCCTGGAAGAGAAGGTGCGGGTTGCTCAGCAGGCCGTCGACCGCGAGGCCGAGCAGCAGAAGCAACAGCAGATGCAGACAGTAATAAACGTCGGCGCCACGCTGCTGGGAGCATTTATGGGCAAGGGTTTGAGCACGGGGACGGTAGGAAGAGCATCCACGAGCGTGAAAAGCGCGGGGCGCATTATGAAGGAGAAGGATGACGTAAACCGGGCCAAGGATACGGTGGAAACGCGCCAGAAAACACTGGAAGACCTGGAAGCAGAGTTCAAGGCCGAGACGGATCAGCTCGCCGCCAGGACAGACCCGGCCACGGAGGAACTGCAGAAGATATCCATCCGCCCGGCCAAAAAGGACATCGTGGTAAAACTGGTGGGCCTGGCCTGGCTGCCCTTCTGGCGGTCACAGGACGGCAGTGTGACGGCAGCCTGGCAGTAAACAGGATTTGCCGTGAATTCAGACGGAGATTTTCAGCCGATGCCTGAGGTAGAGGCCGACCAGCAGGCCGAAGACCAGCCCGCCCAGGTGACCCTGCCAAGATACAAATGAGAGTGGTAAAAGGATGAGGAAACCGATGGCTACGCCAACCCATAGCGGCATAGGCACCGGGATAGGGAAGATAAATACACTTACTTTCGGCGCAACTATAGCCAGTGCCCCACCGAGGGCAAAGACCGCCCCCGAAGCGCCGATAGTCGGTATATAGGGCGAAGATAACCCGAGGACAAAGAGCCCGCCTACAATGCCGCCTGCAAAGTAAACCAGCAGGAAAATCCTTGTCCCCGCCACGCGGTTAAAAAAGCTGCCGAAAAAATAAAGGGTCAGCATATTGGTAAACAGATGCATAAAATCTGCCTGTGTGAACATGTAAGTTATGAGTGTCCAGGGCCGCTCCATGAGGCCGCTCCACGATCCGTACAATCCAAGGTAGGGGATGATATTAATACCCATGTAAGCGGCGATGTTTACCCCGAGGTAAACAAGCACGTTGATGATTATGATGACAATGATGGGGATGAGCTCCCCTTCGTTCGTCCGGTAGCGCACGGTTGACATCTCTCTATATCCTGACTAAAAAGAATTCGCTGAATTTAGTTTATCATACCCGGGTATAACAGCAGCATCAGGCCAGCGCATAGTAGATTGTTTCTTCCTCGGTATACGTCCGGACGGTGCCCCTGTTTAAAAGGTAGACCAGGTGCGCTATGGTCTCGCCCACTGCGAACCATTTCTGCACAATGGGAAAATCACTCCACTCCTTGCAATCGATCCTCCACGTGATATACGGCGCGATTTCGTAGGCTGTCATATCGCCTTCCTCAAGCGCGGCAATGACCTCGTCCAGCCTCAACTTGTGATGCTGTTTGAGTTCCTCGATGCGCTGCCTGTGCTCATGCCATGACCTGCGGTGCGCCGGCAGCACAAGCTCGACATCCAGCGTACCGGACTTTTCGAGGCTTTGCAGGTAGTCTCCCAGCGCATCGCCCATCTCCGGCCAGTGGGCGATGTTGGGCGTGATATCGAAAAGTATATGGTCGCCCGAGAAAAGTATCTTCTTGCCCTGGTCGTACAGGCACATGTGACCCGGCGAATGACCCGGCGTCTCCACGCATCGCAATGCGTAGCCTCCAACCTCTATGACCTGCCCGTCGTCAACCTCGGTGATATCCACCAGGCGGCTGGGACTGTAGAGGTACCCGGGGTGCTTTGCCATCGACTCCTTGAGCACCTCTACCGGGAAGCCGTTGGCCGTGTAATAATCCAGAAGGTCAGCCCAGTGCCGCGGGCCCCTGATAATTTTGGTCTCGGCCCGCCCGAAATAGCATATCGAGCCACTAGTGGCCAGGTCGCCCGTAAGGCCGAAATGGTCGGCATGCAGGTGCGTGACGAAGAGGTCGGTCCTCTCAAGGTCGATGCCCAGCTTTTGCAGCGCAGGCATCATCACTTCCTTACACTCCGGACGGTTCATGCCGGTATCTATGATAAGGTTCCTGTCGGCGCCCCTGATAACATAGCAGTTGACCGATTTGAGCGGGTTTTTAGGCAGCGGCAACTCGATCTTATAAAGGCCGGGTAAAATATCTTCTATCATGTCAGTCTTTTAAACAGTGTACCGGTAATTATACCCGTATCATGGCACCTATGTCTCAGGGCCCCACATACTCATGGAGCGGTTTAATATTGAAGCTCTGTGTGCCTTGAGACAGGACTTTTAAGACTGCGCTGACCGTATCCAGCGACGTAAAACAGGGGATGCGCCTCTCGGTGGCGGCGCGGCGGATGTGGAAACCGTCCTGCAGAGGAATACGCCCGCCGGTAATTGTATTGACCACGCCTACCACTGAGCCATCATTTATTATCTCTATTATGTTCGGGTGCCCTTCGCTCAGTTTCCTGCTGACCGCGTTGACCTTCATGCCCTGTTCCCGGACCATGGCTGCGGTGCCCCGCGTCGCGCATATCTGGTAACCCAGCGAATAGAAACCCTTTATTACAGGCAGCGCTTCAATTTTATCCTTATCCGCGATGCTGAACAGGATGGTCCCCCGTGAAGGCAGCATAAGCCCCGCAGCAATCAATGCCTTGGCCAGGGCAGCTTCATAAGTGAAGTCAATTCCCATTACTTCACCGGTAGATTTCATCTCAGGGCTGAGATACGTATCGACACCTATTAATTTGGACATGGAAAAAACAGGGGCCTTTACACCTACCAGTGCCTTTTTCCTGTATAAGCCCGTCCGGTACCCCTGCTGATCAAGGCTGATCCCAAGCATTACTTTGGTTGCAATACGCACCATAGGCACCCCGGTTACCTTGGAGATGAAGGGGATAGTCCGGCTGGCGCGCGGATTCACCTCCAGCATATATACCGACGACTGCTTCTCCGGCCCGGCCTGCATGATTACATACTGAATGTTCATCAGGCCCTTGATTCCAAGTGCCTTCCCGATCCTCACAGTATAATCCACCAGGGTATCCACTTCATTTTCAGACAGCCCTAATCCCGGATACACAGCTATGGAATCCCCGCTATGTACCCCGGCCCGCTCAATGTGCTCAATAATCCCGGGGATGAGCACATCAACTCCATCGCTTACAGCATCAACTTCCACTTCCTTGCCCTGGAAATATTTATCAATCAGGATTGGATGGCGGTCATCCATGTCGAGTGCCTGCGTCATATACCTGGTTAATTCTTCCTGGTTCTGTACTATCTCCATGCCCCTGCCGCCAAGCACATAACTCGGCCTCACCAGCACCGGATAGCCCAGCAACCGGGCAGTCTCCTGTCCCTGCTGCATTGTAGTCACACCTGCGCCGGGCGGCTGCGGAATTCCAAGGTGATTGAGAAAATCTTCGAACCTGCGCCTGTCCTCTGCCATATCAATAATTTCTGCGTTGGAACCCAGTATAGGCAAATTGCTCCCCGATAATGACGCCGCAAGGTTGATCGCAGTCTGCCCTCCAAACTGGAGTATGGAAGGAGTGCTTCCGCCAATATTTAACGGTGAATTCTCATTTTCAAGAATGTCGAGGACGCTTTCCTCGTCGAGAGGCTCAAAATAAAGCCGGTCACTTGTGTCAAAATCGGTCGAAACGGTCTCCGGGTTGGAATTGACCATGATGCTCTTGTAACCGGCTTCCTTGAGCGCCCAGGCAGAATGGACGCTGCAGTAGTCGAACTCTATTCCCTGGCCGATGCGTA
>Ga0247841_10000254_pt1 | contig 145774 bp, 178 predicted proteins | sample LaCruzMarch2015__2_FD_192410 | JGI IMG/M metagenome (GOLD analysis project Ga0247841, IMG submission 192410) | Freshwater microbial communities from meromictic Lake La Cruz, Castile-La Mancha, Spain - LaCruzMarch2015_18m | ecosystem: Environmental > Aquatic > Freshwater > Lake | place: Spain...
TACAGAAAGAAAACAAAGGCAAGAAGAAAGATATTGATGGACTTGTCGGTCTTGAAGGTCGTCTTATCCCGATCTCTTTGGCTATCAAAACTTATTTTGCCAAAGAGCAAAAAGCTCTTGATGACTTAAACACCACACTTGAACAGGTTGGCATTGATATGGATTCTCTCAAAGACGAACATGGCGGTGAAGAAGGTTTACTTTCCGAAGTGATTGATAACGACAAAATCAGCAAGGCCAGTGTGCTTAAGCGTATCAAAGAAGTCAAAAACAGTGCGGATGATGCCGATGAACTTGCTGTACTTGAAAAGTATTCGGCTTTATTTGAAAAAGAAGCCGACACCAAAAAAGCGATCAAAGACACCGAGAAAGACTTGGAGAAAAAAGTGCTGGTTAAATATCCGACTCTTACCGAGGAAGAAATCAAAACTTTGGTTGTTGGAAATAAATGGATGGAAGAATTGTTCGCTCGAGTTTTGGGTGAAATAGACCGCCTCTCCCAGACCCTCACCGGCCGAGTTAAAGAATTGGCAGAGCGTTATGCCGAACCAATGGCTGAAGTTACGAGTGACGTGGAAACACTTACCAAAAAGGTTGAAGATCATCTCGCTAAGATGGGATTTAAGCTCAAATAATATGGCAAATTTAACCACAAATGAAAAACAAATACTTGAGAAGTTATTCCAGATGAACGGTGGTTATGTTTTGAACTTCTCCGATAGAACTATGGGTGAATTTTTCAGAGATGATGTTGGCATGGATATTTATAGTAAAAAGTACCTTTACAGTAGTGGATCAAAAGCTAACCGTTTGAGAGGTTTGTGGTTGAATGGCGACGATAAAGTTGTTGGCAAGAGCGTTGCTAAATTACTTGAATATGTTGAGAATCAAATCCTTATAGACAATCTTAAAAAGGAAGACTTTCCGGACGACAGAATGAAAGCTGGTAAAAATGTCGCCGAGAGATTGTTGGGTAAAAAAACGGATAAGAAAGAAAACAAGTCCGAAGCCACATTCAAAAACGGCAACATCAACATTCTTTTGCAGAAAGATATTTTTGACCACGTACAAAAACTTTTAAATGACGGGCATTGTTTCAATGCCGTAGAAGAAGCCTACAAAGTTGTTAGAAAAAAGCTGAAGGATGTTTCCGGCAAAGAAAAAGCAACTGATGCTTTCAACGCCACAAATTATGACAAGATTTTTGGTCATCAACCTGTTGATGATGCAGAAAAAGACTTTTTCGAAGGCATTAAGTTTTTACATATGGCTATACAATTTTTAAGAAACGAGAAAGCTCACACACCAGCTCGTGATTTGGATAAGAATTTGGCGATTCATTATATCTCACTAGCCAGCTTGGCTTACGATCTGATTAACAGGAAATAATATGACTACAACTACACAAAAAATTCCATCAGGATATAAACAAACCGAGATCGGCGTGATCCCGGCTGATTGGGATGTTGAGCCAATAAAACAGTTGGCAACAATCACAACCGGATCAAAAAATACTCAAGACAGAATTTCTGACGGATTATATCCATTTTTTGTCCGCTCTCAAACAATCGAAAGGATTAATAGTTACTCATACGACGGTGAGGCAATTTTGACTGCTGGTGATGGAGTCGGGACCGGCAAAGTTTTTCATTATATTAATGGAAAGTTTGATATTCATCAGAGGGTTTATAAAATCAGTGATTTTAATAAAAAATTAAACGGATATTTTTTCTTTCTTTATTTTAGCAATTACTTTTTCAACAGAATTATGCAGATGACAGCTAAGTCATCGGTGGATTCCGTGAGGATGGAAATGATTGCTGATATGCAAATTCCTATTCCCTCTGAAACTGAGCAGTCTGCTATTGCAACAGCATTGATTGAAGCAGATACATTAATAAAAAAATTAGAGAAATTAATTGAAAAGAAAAAGAATATCAAACAAGGTGTGATGCAGGAATTACTTACGGGTAAACGTCGTCTGCCCGGGTTTTCTGGTAAGTGGGAAATGAAAAAACTTGGCGAGGTGGCAGAATTTGAACGTGGTCGTGATTTACCAAAGTCAGACATGAGCGACGAAGGTGCTTATAAATGCATCCATTACGGTCAACTATTCAGGGAGTATCAGGAATTAGTCGGTGAAATAAAAAGCAAGACGAACTCAAATACTGGACGCTTTTATTCGAAATCGAATGACGTATTGATGCCAACTTCCGATGTTACGCCAAGTGGATTAGCTACTGCCAGCTGTATTAAGGAAAATGGCATAATTCTTGGCGGAGGAATATTGGTTATTAGATTTAATGCTGGTTACGATGGTTTATATTTCAGCTATTTTGTTTCTCAAAATAAAACGGTGATACTAAAACTCGTTAAAGGCTCGACGGTTTTCCATTTATACGCTAGTGATTTGGCGAACTTAGAAATTAACTTCCCGGGACCGGACGAACAAAAAGCTATCGCGAGTGTTCTCTCCGACATGGACACCGAAATTGAAAAACTGGAATCACAACTCACAAAATACCAAAATATTAAACAAGGAATGATGCAGACACTTTTAACAGGCAAAATAAGATTACTTACAAAATAACAATATGGATACACTAAACACAACTAAAGTTGGTCAGCTGGAACGCAAAACGCAAGATCGTATTGTGGCTTTGTTTCGTGATCGGCTCGGCTATGATTATCTCGGCAACTTTGAAGAGAGAGAGGAAAATAACAACGTTGAAGAGGTCTATTTACGCTCTTTCCTTTTGCGATCCGGCCACAGCGAAACCTTGATCGGCAAAGCGATTGAGAAGTTAAAGAAATGCACCAATCGTCCGCAGATGAGTTTATATGATCTAAATAAAGAAACTTACAGCTTGCTTCGCTACAGTGCCAAAGAACGGGAAAAGCTGGGAGAGCACAAACAGGATGTTGAATTTATTGACTGGGAACATCCGGAGAATAATCATTTTGCCATTGCCGAAGAAGTGACAATCAAAGGCAACCGCACTAAACGGCCGGATATCGTGTTGTATGTGAACGGTATTGCTGTTGGTGTGATTGAGCTCAAGCGAAGTATTGTGTCCGTGTCCGAAGGTATCCGCCAAAACATTGGCAATCAAAAAGAGGAATTTATCAAAACATTTTTTGGCACGGTTCAGCTGGTAATGGCCGGCAATGACACTGAAGGCTTACGTTATGGCACGACCGAAACTCCCGAACAACACTATCTGTCTTGGAAAGAGACCGGACTCGGCAGTGAGTCCAGATTGGACCGAGCTATTTTGCAGATTTGCGATAAGAAGCGACTTTTGGAAATCATCCACGACTTTATTGTTTTTGATAGCGGTATTAAAAAGACTTGCCGACACAATCAGTATTTCGGCGTTAAGGCCGCTCAAGAATATGTCCAACGACACGAGGGTGGGATTATTTGGCATACCCAAGGAAGCGGAAAGAGTTTGACGATGGTTTGGCTGGCCAAATGGATTCGCGAGAATATCAACGATGCTCGCGTGCTTCTGCTTACTGACCGCACAGAACTTGATCAACAAATCAAACAGGTTTTTGACGGTGTTAATGAAGAAATATATCGAGCACCAAGTGCCAGAGATTTATTGGATGAGTTAAATAAAAAAGATAAGTGGTTGCTCTGTTCGCTCGTGCATAAATTCGGCCGAGTGAACGGGACCGGCGAGCTTGATGTTGATGACTATCTTTCTGAGATAAAGAAAAACTTGCCGAAGGACTTTTCCGCTAAGGGCAATCTGTTTGTGTTTGTGGACGAATGTCATCGTTCTCATACCGGCAAACTGCACGAAGCTATGAAGGAACTTTTGCCGACAGCAACATTTCTTGGCTTTACCGGCACACCGCTTCTCAAGGTTGATAAATCAAACAGTATCGGTGCATTCGGACCGTATATCCATACTTATAAATATAACGAGGCCGTGGCCGATAAGGTAGTTTTGGATTTGCGTTATGAAGCTCGCCGAGTTGATCAAAGTATTAGCTCTCAAGATAAGATTGATGAATGGTTTGAAGAACGCACCCAAGGGCTGACTGATGTCGCCAAAGCCGAACTCAAGCGACGCTGGGGTACGATGCAAAGTTTGCTTTCCTCCCGATCACGTTTGGAGAAAGTGGTTTTTGATATTCTTGATGACTTCTACAAAAAGGATCGCTTAGCGAGTGGCCGTGGCAATGCCATGCTGGTGGCTAGTAGTATTTATGAGGCATGTCAGTATTACGAGATTTTCCAGACGATGGGCTTTACAAAATGTGCCGTGGTGACTTCTTATGAACCCGGTGCTTTGTCTACCGATACTCGCGAATATGCGGTCTATCAGAAAATGTTAAATGGCAAAAGTACGGAAGATTTTGAGAAAGAAATCAAAAAGAAATTTATTGAAACTCCGGGGCAGATGCAGTTGTTGATTGTGGTGGATAAACTTTTAACCGGTTTTGACGCACCACCAGCTACATATCTCTATATTGATAAGAATATGCAGGATCACGGTTTATTCCAAGCAATCTGCCGTGTAAACCGATTGGATGGCGAAGATAAAGAGTACGGCTACATCGTGGACTATCGAGACCTGTTCAAAAAACTGGAGAAAGCCGTCGGTGATTATACCGCCGGTGCTCTTGAAGGTTTTGACAAGGAAGATGTGATGGGGCTTTTGAAGGATCGCATGGAAGAAGGCAAAAAGGATTTGGACGAGGCAATGGAAATTGTTAAAGCACTTTGCGAGCCAGTATCTCCGCCAAAAGATTCAGCAATGTATATCCGCTATTTCTGCGGTGATGTTGAAAACCCATACTCCCTCAAAGAAAATGAAATCAAGCGAGTAAAACTTTATAAATCAGTCAGTCATTTACTTCGGGCTTATGCCGACTTGGCCAATGATATGGCTGGTGCTGGTTATACCAAAGATCAGGCACAAGCAATCGAACACGAGGTTAGACATTACGAACAAGTGCGAATGGAAGTTAAACTTGCCAGCGGTGACTACATCGATCTAAAGAAATACGAACCGGCAATGCGAGTTTTGATTGACCGTTATATCTCGGCTACTGAGAGCGAAAAACTTTCGGCGTTTGACGATATGACTTTGGTGGACTTAATCGTGAAGAAAGGCGAAGACGCCTTAAATGATTTGCCGGACGCTATTAAGCAAAGCCAGGAAGCGGTCGCCGAAACGATTGAGAACAACGTTCGCAAGCTGATCATTGATGAGATGCCGACTAACCCGAAGTATTATTTGCGAATGTCCGAACTCTTGGACGAACTGGTCAAGAAACGCAAACAAGCTGATGTTGAATATAAAGAATATTTGAAGCAGATCGTGGCTTTGTCCAAGAAAGTAAAAAATCCAATGGACGAGTCGGTTGGTGCGGAAATAAACACCTCCGCCAAACGGGCTATTTACGACAACCTCGGACAAGACGTAAATAAGGCCGTTGCGGTGCATGAAGCCGTGATCGCTTCACGACAGGCTGATTGGCGTGGTAATCGTTTGAAAGAGCGAGCTATTAAGATTGAGATCAAAAATGCTTTGCCCGAAATCACGGACGAGGAATTGAAAAACCTCTTTGAGATTATCAAGAATCAAAATGAGTACTAATTCTTATCTACAACTTGGCAGTGTCGAGGCATTGGTCGTCCGCAAGCCGATCAAGAACTTGCACCTTTCGGTTTTGCCTCCCAACGGCTGGGTTCGCGTAACCGCACCAGCGAATATGAAAGACGATGCCATTCGCACCCTCTTGGCTTTGAGATTGCCGTGGATTAAGAAACAGCAAGCCAAATTTACCGGTCAGGAAAGACAGACGAAGCGTGACTATTCGTCAGGTGAGAGCCATTACTTTTTTGGCAAGCGTTATCGTCTTGAAGTGGTTTATAAAGACGAAGCACCCGTCGTTACTTTGAAAGGCAAAAATAAGATTATCTTACAGGTTCGGCCAAAGAGCCCAGCAATCAAGCGTCGAGAAGTGATGATGGATTGGTATCGCAAGGAGTTGTATCTGATTGTTGATGATCTAATTACTAAATGGCAAAAGAAAATGGGCGTAGAGGTTAAATATTGGGGCATCAAGCAGATGAAGACTCGCTGGGGTACTTGTAATCACAAGCGAGCCAGAGTCTTGATAAATTTAGAGCTGGCCAAGAAGCCGATCTCTTGCGTGGAGTATGTCGTAGTCCATGAGCTTTTGCATTTGATTGAGAAAAAACATAGCTACAAATTTGTCGCCCTAATGGCAAAATATATCCCGAAATGGAAAGGCATAAAAGAAGAACTGAACAGTTTCATTTTGTCGTACGAGGAGTGGAAGTATTAAATTTTATGCAAAATTTCTCATTATCAAAAATAGAACAAAAAAGAATTTGGGATGAGGCGAGAGAAGCCGCCGGACCCCGTTATACCAAAGATATAAATGTTGAGCTCCCTATAAAAGAGCTCTTTGAGGGTATTGGTAGAACAGACAGGTTATTTGAAGAAATTGAAAAGTTAAAGAAAGAATTGGCTGATTCTTTTAAATCAGTAGGTTATAAAAAAGGCTGAGGAACAGTATAGGGCAAATAATCCCCCTGATTTTATTACCCACCTACACTACATTGAATGTTTGAATAATATTTCAAAAGATATGAATTTGGAGTGGAAAAGAAAATTTAGTGGGAAAATTCAAACTCCCAGTAAATTGTTAGAACAAAAGGCTCGGCTCATAAACTTTACGCTGAAAAGCATAGGCGATGAATATAAAGTTATTTCTACAAACAACGATTTTGCTGTCTTTTGTTGTTCTTGGATTCCGGTAAAAGCATATTATATCATCTTTAATTTATTGCTTATTTTAAAATATTTAATAACCTGTGATGAAAAATCATTTTTATCAACCCATTCTGGGATAAATAAAGAATTTAAAAGTTATATTGAAAGGGAAGAAATAAAATTCAGTAAAGACTGCTTTAATAAGGTCTATGAGAACGAAAAAATTGAAGAAACATGCCAATGGAAGTCTGCTTCGGGCGAATCGCTTAAGGTAGTTTCTTTTAGCGAAGAAGGCAGGCTAAAACATATTTTGAAAAAAATAGTAGAGTATAAGAAAGACGATTTTAAGAGGGTCAAGAGTATAAAATCTTTAAGAGGAAAAAGTGGAAAAGAATTTTTAAGTCAAACTAAAATCAATCTTTCAGATTTTTTCTATTGTTGGCGTATTAAAGCTAACTATGGTGGAATGGAGTTTTTGGATAAACAAATACCGGACATTCAATTCAAGAATTATTTCTTAAATTATTACGGCTTTTTACTGAACTATCATAATTGTTTAAAAAATATCATAAACGAATTAGCCTTAATAAGATTAGGCGAAGAAGTCCTTTAAGGCGAAGTTAAAAGAAACACTTATCGGGTATCCTCATAATTATTAGTATAAAAAGTTATCCTCTTGACTTATACCTTAAATAATATAAGATATAAATAGAGTGGCAAGTAAGCGAAAGCTACGACCCACCCATAAAAACAGCGGGCAAGACCCGTTGTTTTGCGTTTATGGAAGACGGATTATACCTTTTGCCATATCAATAAGCTTGGAAGTCATTATATTTGATATTTTCTCTTCATAACTGCCAACTGGCAAAAGCTTTACTCCTTCGTTATGTAAGAATCTGCAAGTAGCCGGATAAGCAAATATGTCTGCCAATTGAGATTCAATGTCGTGATTATTTTTACTAACGAAGCTTAAAGAAGTGAACATTTTTTTAACATCTGCCCCCGAAAGTTCAAGGTTGGCAAACCCGTGAGAAAGATATTTAGTATATCTTTTATAAAAATCAATATCTTTAGCACTTGAGGACTCTAAAACAATTTGTCCGGTATTCTGATGTCTGGCTAAAAATTCAAGGAATATTTCAATAATTTTGTCATTTGATTGATTGAGTATTTCATCTTCATTCCAACCGGCTTGTATCGCCTTTTCTTTATTAACAGAAACGATAATGCAATGGAATTTTCCATTACTTAAAAAGCATATTAAATCTTTTAAAAAACTTTTTCTAACATTAGGGTTTTGTAAAATACTGAAATCGTTTATTTTCGCCCCTATTTCGTGAGAATGAAAGACCATGTCTGTGTTGTTCCAGTATTTAAATTTTATCTGGTCTGCTTTTATTTTTAGTTCTTCAGCCCAATATTTTTGCACAACAATTCCGCAAAGAGTGTAGTTCTTATCGTAATGGTTTGGATTAGGAATCCCACTTTCGTCAATGTATAATTTATAGTTTTTCATTGTTCACTAACTATTAGATTAGCACTTTTGAGCCAAAAAACAATAAAAAACATATTGAAAATGGATTCTGCTAAGCCAATAATTGTATTATTTCCTGAAATTAGTATAATCAAACTAAAGATAGATTCTTAATTTCTATCATCATAAGCTCCCAGTTTAGAGTTCTAAGCGTATTGCATAGGGGGAGCAAACGAAATCCCCCTCGCGGGGATTTTTGTTTGACAAAATACAATTAAGCAGTAACATGAAATCAACATTACGGTGTGGCTCTTCGAAAATTGAAACGGGAAGGATAAAGCAATGCAAACAGACGTGATACAACAACTGATCTGTATTGGTGGTCTTTCTGCTTTCTCAGCGTTCTTTTTTTTCGGTGGGTTGAAAACCGCGGCAACGGCCCTGCAAAAAGCCCCTGAATCGCTAAGTTCATCCAACGGTGAGGTAGTTGCGACAATGGATTTGGCAGTGAAGAAGTTGGCATTTTCATGGATTCTTTTGGCAGGTGCCCTTTTGGCCTTTCTGGTGCGCTAAGGCGCTCAACTCGAGAAGGAAAAATAGTGGAAGATTATGAGATCAAAAGGTTTATCCTGCGATCTCTTTTTTATTGCAAAAAAACTATCGCACTTTTAAGTAATTTTTGTTATTATGATTAAATATTATGATATTAATTAGGCGGAGGTTTACAGTAGAAAAAAGGGAACAGGCGAGAAATTTTGTAGAAAGCAAAATAAGCTATTTTAACAAGTTTTATAATTTTAATATAAATAGGGTTGCAATAAAAAACCAGAAGACAAGGTGGGGAAGTTGCTCCTCAAAAGGTAACCTGAATTTTAATTACAAAGTAATGTATTTAAAGCAGGAGTTAGCCGACTATTTAATTGTTCACGAGCTTTGCCATTTGAAAGAACTTAATCACTCAAAAAGATTTTGGGCTCTTGTGTACAAAACAATTCCTAATTATGATAAAATTAATAAAGAACTAAAGAAAACGCCAATAAGATTTGTATAAATGAAAAAGCTAAATAATATCTTTTTCAAAAATATATTAGGGTATAAAGAAGACGCCGTTAAACAGCAAGAGCTTTTTAAGGCTGTTGTTGATAATATTCCGGCAATGATCACTTATTACGACCCTAGTATTAAAATGTTAATGGTAAATAAAGAATTTACCAGATTGACCGGCTGGACAAGCGAGGAAGCCCAGAAAGTTGATTTAATGGCTGAATGTTATCCTGATCCAAAAATACGAGAAGAGGCAAAAAATTTTATGGCAAAATGTGAGGGCTGGCACGACTTTCCGGTTACAGACAAAAATGGTTTTGTTGTGGAAAGTTCGTGGACAAACGTGCGCTTGGCCGATGGGAGGCAAATTGGAATTGGGATTGATATAAGCGCGCGTAAAAAAACAGAAGAAGCTCTTAAAGAAAGCGAAGAACGCTTTAGAAGTATATTTGATAAGTCGGGAGTTGCTAAAGCGTTGACTAGGCCAGATGGAAAATTATTAAGAGTTAACCAAGCATTCGCAGATTTGGTGGGTTATAGCATTAAGGAAATGGAAAAAATTAATTTTTCCAAAATTACTTATCCCGATGACATTGCTATCAGCAAAGAATCAATTCGATCTCTCCTTGCGAATGAACAAAGAATTTTTCGTTTTGAGAAAAGATATATTCAAAAAAAAAGGTGGTATTATTTGGACAGACGTAAGCACAACTTTATTGAGAAATGATGCAAATCAGCCACTTTATTTTGTAACAAGTATCGTTGATATAACCAAAAGGAAAAAAGCTGAACAGCAATTGGAAGAAGAAAAAGCTAAAGATGAAGCAATTTTGTCTTCTATTGGAGACGCGGTTATGGCTTGCGATAAAGACGGAATGATAATTTTGTTTAATGGTGTTGCAGAAAAATTAACTGGTTTTTTGGCAAAAGAGGCAGTTGGCAATCATTATAACCAAGTTTTTAAATTCATTAGAGAAAAAGATGAAAAACCTGGAGATGATTTTATAGCTAAAGCAATCGTAACTGGTAAAAGCTCTAAGATGGCAAATCACACTTTGCTTGTTAAAAAAGATCACACAAAAATTCCGGTTGCCGATTCTGCATCTCCTCTATTAAATAGCAATGGCAATACTGTAGGATGTGTGGTTGTGTTTAGAGATGTCACTCAAGAGAGAGAAATCGACAAGGCAAAAACAGAGTTTGTTTCGCTTGCTTCGCACCAACTACGCACTCCTTTAACCTCGGCAAAATGGTATGCAGAAATGCTTTTAAAAAAAGCAACCGGGAAATTGACTTTAAAGCAAAGAGAATATATAGAAGAGCTTTATCAGGCAAACGAGAGAATGATAATTTTGGTAAGAAATTTGTTAAATGTTTCCAGGATTGAGATGGGGGACTTTGCTGTCAATCCCGAGCTTGTTGATGTTGGTAAGTTGTTGAAAATAGCCGTTGAAGAGCAGAAAATTTTTGTCCGAGAGAAAAAACAAAAAGTTGTTGTTAAAATTGAAAAAAGTTTGCCAAAGGTTTTGACAGATTCACAGTTAATTAGAATTATTTTCCAAAATCTTTTGGGCAACGCCGTTGAATATACACCCCTTAAAGGAGAAATTACTTGCACAATTAGCAAAATAAATAACGAGGTAGTTATTAAGGTCAAAGACACTGGAACAGGAATTCCGGAAAAACAGCAGAGTCGCATTTTCCAAAAATTATTTAGAGGAGATAATATTCGTAGAGATCATTCAAGAGGAACCGGTCTGGGACTTTATATAACTAAGGCAACGGTCGACGCCTTAATGGGCAAAATTTGGTTTGAAAGTAAAGAAGGCGAAGGGACAACTTTTTGGGTTTCTTTGCCCATAACGGGACTTTTGCCCAGACTCGGTCAACAAGTTGTTTATAAACATCATGAATAAAACAAATAAGAAAATTTTAATTGCAGAAGATGATAAAAGTCTTCTTTCGCTTCTTGAAGACCAACTCACTGAAGCAGGATTTTCTGTAGTTACGGCCATTGATGGAGAAGAGGGACTAGCGTTAGCGGAAAAGGAAAAACCGGATTTATTTCTTTTAGATATTTTAATGCCTAAAATTGATGGCATTACAATGGCTAAAAAAATAAAGGAGGCCGATGCTAATGCGCTAATCATATTTTTAACTAATTTTGACGATATTAAACACATTAGTTCGGCGATTGAAGTGGGGAATTCTGATTATTTAATTAAATCTGATTGGAAACTGGAAGATATTGTTAAAAAGGTTAAAGCCAAACTAGGCTAGACTTCCTCCTTCTAGGGAATTACAAAAATCAGGTTCTATTGCACGTTTTTTAAAATTAATATATAATGGAACTTGATTTTTTATGGAGGAGATATCACTTAAAGCACAACACTTATTTAGTATTGGAAATTTTAGCATAACCAACGGCCTACTTTTGGGTTTTATTGTTTCCTTTGTCTTAATAGTTTTTTCAGTTTTTTTTAGAAGTAAGATTAAAATGGTTCCCGGAAAGATGCAGGTAGCAGTTGAAATGGGGATAGAAAGTCTTTTAAATTTAATGAAATCGGTTTTAGGGTCAATGGAAGCAGCTGAAAAATATTTACCTTTAATTGCAACAATCTTCATATTTGTGTTAACATCAAATTGGCTCGGCCTTCTCCCAGGAGTTGGCTCGTTTGTTTTTAAGGAGGGCCACGAGACTGTACCGTTGTTGCGTTCTCCGGCAGCCGATTTAAATTTTACATTGGCTTTAGCCATAATTGCCGTTTTTGCAACAAACTTTTTTGGAATAGTGGTTTTAGGAATATTTACGCATATTAAAAAGTTTTTGAATTTTTCCAATCCAATTAAGTTTTTCGTTGGTATATTAGAGTTTTTGTCTGAAATTTCAAGAATAATATCATTTTCCTTCAGGTTGTTTGGAAACATTTTTGCCGGAGAAGTATTGCTTACAATTATGTTTTTCTTGTTGCCCTACATAGTCCCTGTGCCGTTTTTAATGCTAGAATTATTTTTTGGAGCGATACAGGCATTTATCTTTGCAATGTTAACCTTGGTATTTTTAGCTTCACACACCGCCCATACAGAACATTAAATAAAAAAAGGTCGTTATATTATTAATTAGTAAAAAATAAAAAATATGGATACAGAAACAATGCGTTTGTTAGCTACAGCCATAACAATTGGAGTTGGAGTAATTGCTCCTGCAATAGCAGTTGGTATGATTGGAGCTTCGGCCTTAAATGGCATCAGCAGAAACCCAGAGGCAACTTCTAAAATTCAAACAAACATGATTTTGGCGATTGCTTTCGCAGAGGCTTTGGGTATTTATGCTTTGGTTATTTCTCTTATCATTAAGTTCACATAATTGACAAGGTAGCGAATAAAAAAGATGGAAAATGCATTCATAAGCCAGTTTGGAATTGACTGGAAACTTTTTGCCAGCCAACTTGTAAACTTTTTCTTGATTTTAATAGTCTTGAGGCTTTTTGTTTATAAGCCCGTGGTTAAGCTGTTAAAAGAAAGAAGCAAGAAAATAAAAGAAGGTTTAGAGAAAGCTGAGGAAGCAGGCATAAGGTTAAAAGAAATTGATAGTATAGGTAAAACAAAAATAAAAGAAGCTGAGTTAGCTTCAATAAACATAATAAAGGAAACCGAAAACAAGGCAAAGGTTTTAGAACAAAAATTGCAGAAAAAGGCAGAAGAAAACCAGCTTGCTCTTCAAAAAGATTTGCAAGACAGTTATAAAAAACAACAAGAAGAAGCAAAAGATCTTGTTTTCAAAAACGCTGTTGAATTGGTAAAAAAGGCAATTGTTAAAACAGTTGAATTATCACCGGAAGCAGTAGACGAATTGCTTATTAAAAAGGCGGTTGAAACCGTAAAGCATGAATAAGCAGAATAAAACAAAATTTTTTGCGAAGGCTTTAGCAGAAATTATTTTTGAAGGACCCGCCTCCGCTGAAGCTTCGGCGTGGCGAAGAAAAGTTGTTGATAATTTTGCAAAGCTTTTAATTAACGCAGGGTATGAGAAAAAGGCAAGCGATATTTTAGAGCTTGCAGAAAATTTGCTTTTACAAAAGCACGGCAAGAAAAGTATAACTTTTGAAACCGCGAGAGCAACAACAGCCAACCAAAAAAAATTGTTAGAAAAATTCGTAAATAAAGGAGACGTTATTAAAGAAAAAATAAATCCCGAATTAATAGCGGGCATCAAAATAGTAATTAATGGTTCACAACAATTTGATGCCTCCTTGCAAAGTAAACTACAGAATATTATTAAGTAACAGGTTTAAATTATGAGCCAAGAAATAATTGAAAAAATTAAACAAGCCATAGAGGGATATAAAGATAATCCTGAGTGGGAAGAAATTGGAAAAATTTCGGAAGTTGGAGACGGTATTGCAAAAATATCTGGCTTGACCAATGTTCAGTCTCAAGAAGTTTTGATTATAGAGGCCCATTCGGCAAGCTCAGGGCAGGCTGAAAAGATTAAAGCAGTTGCTTTGAACCTGGAAGAAGATTCTGTGGGAGCTTTAATATTGGGAGACGGCTCGTTGGTTAAATCTGGACAAACAGTAAAAAGAACAAAGCAAATTCTTTCCATACCGGTTGGCGAACAATTGTTGGGAAGAGTTATAGATGCTTTGGGAAATCCTTTAGATGGCAAGGGGCCATTGTTTGGCGAAAAAGATAAACCACAGTTTAATTTTTTGGAAAATGACGCGCCAAACGTAATTGGTAGGGAGGGCGTGAATACTCCATTGCACACCGGAATTAAAGCAATAGATTCTATGATTCCAATTGGTAGGGGTCAGAGAGAATTAATTATTGGTGATAGAGGAACTGGAAAAACCGCAGTTGCTTTAGATATTATAATAAACCAAATTCAAGACAATCCTAAAAATCCGCCAGTTTGTATTTATGTGGCAATTGGTCAGAAAGAATCTAAGGTTGCAAAAATAGTGGAAACCTTAAAGAAAAATAATGCTTTGCCATATACAATTGTGGTTTCGGCTTCTGCTTCAACACCTGCATCTTCTTGGTATTTGGCTCCTTTCGCAGGTTGCGCAGTTGGTGAATATTTTAGAGATAAAGGAAAAGATGCAGTTGTAGTTTATGACGATTTGTCAAAACACGCTTGGGCATACAGACAAATTTCGTTGCTCTTGCGCAGACCACCGGGACGTGAAGCCTATCCTGGAGACGTATTTTATTTACACTCAAGATTATTGGAAAGAGCTGCCAAACTTTCAAAAGAAAAGGGAGCCGGTAGCTTAACTGCTTTGCCAATAATTGAAACACAACTTGGTGACGTTACAGCTTATATTCCTACAAACGTAATTTCAATTACCGACGGACAAATTTATTTGGAAAGCGATTTGTTTTATCAAGGAGTAAGACCTGCAGTTAACATTGGACTTTCGGTTTCTCGCGTTGGTTCGGCTGCACAAACAAAGGCAATGAAGAAAGTTGCCGGAAAATTAAGACTTGAGCTTGCTCAATTTAGAGAATTGCAAACATTTATGCAGTTTGCAAGTGATGTAGACGAAACTACAAAGAAAAAAATTAGCAAAGGAAAAATTGTTACAGAAATTTTAAAACAGTCGGATTTAGCTCCAATTTCATTTGAAAAACAGGTGTTGGTTTTGTACGCTGCCTTGAATGATTATTTTAACGATTTTAAACCAGAAGACATGCAAGCAACCGAAGCTAAATTTTTAGAGTATGTTGAAAATTTGCATAAAGATTTAATTGAGAAAATAAAAACCGAAAGAGCCATAACCGACGAAACCGAAGCAGAAATAAAGAAAGTAATAGTAAGCTTTGTTGAAAACCAAAAATAGATTTTGCTTAATACATGGAAAGTCCGCAGAATATAAAAAAGAGACTGAAGTCAGTTTCTAACATAAACAAGATCACCAAGGCCATGGAGCTGGTGGCGGCTACAAAAATGCGTAAATCGCAGGAAATAGCCCTATCTAGCAGACCCTACGCTTTTGCGGCCTTAGATTTTTTGGCAACTGTGTCGGGGTTAGATCAAGATAAACTTCCAGAATTATTTAAAAAACGCGACCCTTCGGTGGGCTCAGGGCAGGCGTTAAAAGTTTTGTTTATTTTGGTTTCTTCTGATAAAGGATTGGCCGGAGCATTTAACAGTTCAGTATTTCGTAAATTTGAACAGCACTTAAAAATTGAAAAAGAAGAATGGAAAAAGGAAGAGCACTTGTATGCGGCAGTGGGAGAAAAAGCTTTCAATTATTTATCAAAGAAAAATTTCAAGGTTGTTAAAAAGTTTGTACAGGCGGGAGACTTTACAGCATTAGAGCAAATAAAGCCCATTGCAGATTTTGTTACAAAAGGATATTTAGAAAAAAACTGGGACAGGGTGGTTGTTGTTTCAACACATTTTAGAAGCGCGTTAAAACAAGAGCCTCATGTCAGAAGAGTTTTGCCAATTGATTTTGATCACATTGCCGACACAGTAAAAGAGATAATTCCGGAAAGGGGAAAATTTGCTGATTTAATTAAAGAACAACAAATAAGCTTTATTCCTGACAAAACAAAAATAAAAGAATTTTTAATAGAGCCGTCTTCGGGTGAAGTTTTACAAAAACTGGCCGAACATTTATTTTTTATACAATTTTACCATTTAATTTTAGAGGCCAATGCTTCCGAACACAGCGCACGACGTATGGCTATGAAAACAGCTTCCGACAACGCATCGGAATTGGGGGAAGAATTAAATTTACAATATAATAAATCGCGTCAGTCTCGTATTACAACAGAAATTTCAGAAATTTCTGCTGGGGCAGAAGCGTTACAATAAAATAAAAAAATAAAAATATTATGAATAAAGGAAAAATCATACAAATAATTGGTCCGGTGGTCGATGTAGAATTTTCCGCCGAAGGCGGATCCGCCCTTGGCGGAGAAGCTAAGCTTCCAGCTATTTATAATGCATTAAAAATAAAGCATGGAGACAAAGAAGTTATTCTGGAAGTTGTAAAACACCTTGACCAAACAAAAGTAAAAACAATTTCTTTGCAATCAACTGATGGGTTGCAAAGAGGTCAGGAGGTTGAGGACATGGGCAAACAAATAGAAGTTCCTGTTGGGCCTGAAGTTTTGGGAAACTTATTTAACGTTATTGGAACTCCGCTCAACAAGACGGACAAAAAATTTACTAAACATTGGCCAATACACAGAAATCCTCCGGCATTTACAGAACAAGCTACAAAGACAGAAGTTTTTGAAACCGGAATTAAAGTTGTTGACCTAATTGCCCCATTTATTAAAGGAGGAAAAATTGGTCTTTTCGGCGGAGCTGGAGTTGGAAAAACAGTTTTCTTGCAAGAATTAATTAGAAACGTTGCCGAGGAATCCGGTGGAGCTTCAGTTTTTGCCGGAGTTGGAGAAAGAACAAGAGAAGGAAATGATTTGTATAAAGAAATGTCAGATTCAGGAGTTATAAATAAAACAGCTTTGGTTTTTGGACAAATGAATGAAGTACCGGGAGCTCGTGCCAGAGTTGCTTTGTCGGCCTTAACAATGGCTGAATATTTTCGCGACGAAGAAAAGAAAAACGTGCTTTTATTCATTGATAATATTTTCAGATTTTCACAAGCAGGTTCGGAAGTTTCAACATTACTGGGACGTATGCCTTCGGCTGTGGGTTATCAGCCAACTTTGGCTCAGGAAATGGCAGAATTACAAGAAAGAATTACCAGTACAAAAAATGGTTCAATCACTTCTGTTCAGGCAATTTATGTTCCTGCTGACGACATAACCGATCCGGCTCCTGCCACAACATTTTCGCACTTAGACTCAACAATTGTGCTTTCAAGAGCTTTAACAGAAATTGGAATTTATCCTGCGGTTGATCCGCTTGCTTCAACTTCAAGCGCACTAGATCCTAAAATTGTTGGAGAAAAACACTATAAGGTTACCAGAGAAGTCCAAAAAGTTTTACAAAAATATAAAGATTTACAAGACATTATTGCCATTTTGGGTATGGAAGAACTTTCTGATGAAGATAAAAAAATAGTTGGTAGAGCAAGAAAAATACAGAAGTTTTTGTCCCAACCATTTTTCGTTGCAGAAAACTTTACCGGTAGACCGGGAAAATTTGTTAAACTAGAAGATACAGTAAGGGGATTCGAAGAAATTTTAGAGGGTAAGCACGACGAAGTTCCGGAAGATAATTTTTATATGAAAGGAGGAATCGAAGAAATCACTGCTTAATGCTCGGCAACAAACTTTTTTCGGCAAGCAGGAACTCGCTTTGCCCTTGCGGGCAAGTCGACCTGGGCTTTCAAAAAGTTTATTGCCTCGCTAAATTATGAAGTTATCGATATATAGTTTAAAAAATATTTTGTTTCAGGGCGAGGCCTCGCTTTTGAATTGTCAAACAATAATGGGGGAGATAACGGTTTTGGATAAGCACGAAGCAATGATTTCAGTTTTAGTTGCTGGTGTGATTAGGGTAAAAGCCGCCTCGCCCGCTGGCGAGGCGAGCCTCGCCCAAAATGGGCGGGAGCAATATTTTAAAATAAACTCAGGGTTTTTGGAAGTAAAACCCGACAACGAAGTCCGTTGCATCGTTGAGCAATAATCGAGGGGAACCTCGATTATTTTTTTGACAAAAAAATCTATTAGCACTAATATGAAATTGCTATCTAAACGATCCTTGACATAAAGGGAAAAACAATGAAATGCTCTACTCAGGTTAAGATTTGGGCAAATCCCGGTGTGGTCATGACTGTCAGGATGGAGGTTATTGGCGAGAAGATTTTGATTGACGACGAAGAAGTCAAAATGTTTCTAAATGAGAAAGGATTGTGTTTCAGAGTGGTAGACGGCAGAACAGTTTATTTGATCGATCTGCCATTTGTTCCTTTTGGCCTCGTAGCCTGAAACGCAAGGATCCTCATGCTAACTCCATGAGGTTTTTTTTATTCTCTTTACCCCGTTAGAAGTTCGCGAACTTCTAACGGGGTTTACATTTTCTTTTGGGTTGATATAATTAAATAATGACCTGGGAATCTTTATACAATTTTTTAGGAATTAAGGATTTTATTTATTTTATTTCTTCGTCTCAAATACAAGATATGCTTTTTCCCGTAAAGCTAGTTTTTATTTTCTGTTCGGCTTGGTTTTTTGTTTTTGTAATTTATTTTATGGTTAACTCTTCATGGATGCAATATAAGTTTTTAGAAGATGTGGTTGAGTTTTTTTCTTGGAAGTCATATGGACAAATGGAAATGTCAAAGCAATGGAATAAAATAAAAAAGAGAACCGAGTCCGGTTCTGAATCGGACTATAAATTAGCAATAATTGATGCAGATGATTTTTTGGCAGAAATTTTAGACAGCAGGGGGTATGATGGAGAGAATTTTGAGTTAGCCATTAATAAAGCAGGTAAGTTAATATCCCCAATTTTAACCGACGTTTTAAGCGCTCACCAAACAAGAAATTCCATTGTGTATAACCCCGATTTTAAAATTTCAGCTGATCAGGCTAAAAAAGTTCTAGAAACATACGAATCTGCAGCTAGAAGCATAGGATTAGGATAATTTTAATGTTAAGAAAAACCGCCTTAAGGGCGGTTTTTCAGTTGAAATTAGTGTTAAAAACTAGTATGATTATTCTATAAGATTGGTGCAATTAAAAATAAGATTGTGCTTAAGACAACCAAACTTATTAAAATAGTCCAAGTAACTTTAAATAATATTTTTTTCTTCATAATAAACTAATGGTAGCAGATTTTAATAAAAAAGAAAAGGGGGATTTTTTTAACGACAAACTTTTATTTAAAACAGTGGGGATTGTTTTTTTGGTTGTGATTTGTGTTTTAGCCGTGGCAGATTTTAGAATATATCAAAAGAAAAAAGAGTTAAATTTGCAAATAAGCATTTATAAAAAACAAATTGAAGATATTAAAAAGAGTAGTCAAACCTTGAAGGCTGAAATTGAAAATTCTGATAATGTAGATTATTTAGAGAAGCTTGGTTATGAACAACTCGATCAAACAAGACCCGGCGAAACAGAATATATGTTTGTAAAATCTCCCGAAAAAACAGAAACAGTATCCAAACAGAATAGTTTCCAAAATATTGGATCGTGGTTTGGTTGGATTCCAAAATCATTAAACTGGATTAAAAGCAAATTTTGAGGTAATATATTTTTATGCGAGTGTCGTATAACGGCCATTATGATTCCTTCCCAAGGAATAGACGGCGGTCCGACTCCGCTCACTCGCTCCATGCCGCTTTAGCTTAGTGGTAAAGCAGCTGTTTCGTAAACAGCAGACGCAAGTCCGATTCTTGCAAGCGGCTAAACACTGTTCACCCGGTCATTCGACCGGGTGCCCCGTCGAATGACGGGGCAAGTCTCGCCTCTGGCTCAAAGACCAAGAAAATGGTAAATTAAAGGAAGTATAAAACTATCATATGACAGAGACAAATATCGAAAATTTGCAGAAAAGGGTCCGTCATTTGATGGACTGTCTTTGACATAGAAGCTAAAGAGAAAAAAGTAAAAGAATTAGAGAAAGAATCATTTAAACCTAATTTTTGGGATGATTCAGAAAACGCCGGAAAAATTCAGCAAGAAATTTCAGAAATAAAAGAAGAGTTAACTGGAATTGAAGAAATAAAGCTTGGGTTGGAAATGGGAGAAAATTTAGAAAAAATAGAAAAAGAAATAGAAAAACAGGAATTTAAGACATTTTTATCCGGTAAATATGACAGAAATAATGCAATTTTAGAAATATTTTCGGGAGCTGGAGGACAAGATTCTCAGGACTGGGCAACTATGCTTTTAAGAATGTACGAAAAGTATTGCGCAAAAAAAGGCCTTAAAGCAACAATTTTACACCAAACATTTGGAGAAGCTGGGGGACCGGAAGGAAGAATTGGAATAAAATCAGCCACAATTGAAATAAACGGTAGTTATGCTTATGGATTTTTGAAAAAAGAAGCGGGAGTTCACAGACTTGTGAGGATTTCTCCCTTTAACGCACAAAAACTCCGCCATACATCGTTTGCTTTAATAAATATATTACCGGAAATTAAAGACAAAGACGTTGATATAGAAATAAGACCGGATGATTTAAAAATAGATACTTTTAGGGCTTCAGGGCCCGGAGGTCAGTATGTAAATAAAACAGAATCGGCAATAAGAATAACGCACGTTCCAACCGGAATTGTTGTGACCTCACAAACAGAAAGGTTGCAGGGTAGAAATAAAGAAACCGCAATGAAAATTTTAATTTCAAAATTATATCAATTGCGCGAAGAACAGCACGTGAAAGAAGTTAAAGAAATTAAGGGGGAAAATATTTCAGCACGTTTTGGAAATCAAATTAGGAGCTATGTTTTGCACCCGTATAAAATGGTAAAAGATTTACGAACTCAGTATGAAACATCGGACACAGAAGGAGTTTTAAATGGAGATTTAGAAAAATTCATAGAAGCAGAATTAAAGTACAATGATAAAGTTTAATAACGTAACAAAAATTTATTCAGACCCACAAGGAAATTCTACGGTTGTTTTGCAAAACGTTTCTTTTGAGGTAAAAGAAGGGGAGTTTGTTTCTATTGTTGGAAAGTCTGGGGCTGGTAAAACAACCTTGGTGCGTTTAATTTTAGGTTTGGAAAAACCAACCACGGGAGAAGTTTTTTTTGGAGGCGTAAATTTAAATGATGCCGGTTCTTCTAAATTGCAGGAAATAAGAAGGAAAATAGGATGTGTTCATCAAGATTATAAGTTGCTACCAAACAAAACAGTTTATGAAAACGTAAGCTATATTATGCAGGTTGAGGGTAAAGACAACGAAGAAATACAAAGAGAAGTTCCAAAAGTATTAGAGGTTATTGGGCTTAAAGAAAAGATTAATAATTTTCCAGATCAACTTTCTGGTGGAGAAAAACAGAGACTGGCTGTTGCAAGGGCACTTGTAAATCACCCAGACATTATTATTGCCGACGAACCAACAGGAAACTTGGATCCATACAATACTTATGAAGTTGTTTCTCTTTTGCAAAAAATTAATCAGACCGGAAAGACAATTATTTTGTCTACTCACGATAGAGAAATAATAAATAAGTTAGGAAAAAGGGTTATTACAGTAGAAAAAGGTAAGTTGGTCAGGGACGAAGAGTTGGGGAGGTTTATTATTTAAAAATATTTTTTAAACATGTTGAAAAATTTTAAAAGAATTATAAACTTTGCAATTAGCGATTTTGTTAGAAACAAAGGCATATCAATTGCAGCTATTTTTGTTTTAACTATCACAATTTTACTTATAACCGGACTTTTATTTTTTCAGGGAGCGGCCGGTTACTTAACTTCACAAATAAAAGATAAAATTGATATAACTGCTTACTTTAAAGACGGAATCCAGGAAAAAGATATTCTGAGTGCTAAAGAAAAATTATTGTCTGAAGTGCCAAATATAAAGAGCATTGAATATGTTTCAAAAGATCAGGCCCTTGCGTTTTTTAATGAAAAGCATAAAGATGATCCAGTTTTGGCTAAGGCGTTGCAAGAAGTGGGAAGTAATCCATTTTTGCCATCTTTAAACATTACTACCAACGGTGATTCTTTGCAGTATGCCTCAATCGCCGAAACCTTGCAGACAGCAGACTTTAGCGAAATGATTGATAAGGTTGATTTCTCACAAAAAAAAGATACTATTGAGAAAATTTATTCTGTCACCTCAAAAATAAACTTCTTCGGACTTATTTTGGGAGTAGTCTTAATTTTAGTTGCCATACTAGTTGTTTTTAATACTATAAAGCTTGTTATTGAAAATTCAAAAGAAGAAATTAGCACAATGAAAATAGTTGGGGCTTCGGATTGGTTTGTCAGGGGGCCGTTTGCAATTCAAGGAATAATTTATGGAGTTATTGCATTTTTAATTTCCATTTTATTATCTGCTGTGTTTGCTTATTTTTTGTCTCCACAGGTGTCGACTGTTTTACCGGGGTTTAATATGTTTAGGTATTTCTTGACTAATTCGTGGATTTTTGTATTAATACAGTTAGGCTTTGGGGTGGGCGTTGGAGCTATTTCTGCTTTAATTGTTGTTAAAAAGCATTTAGACATATAGAAAATATTTTTGGGCAGAGCTGCGGGATCGTCTAATGGTAGGACACGTCCCTCTGAAGGATGCGATCTTGGTTCGAGTCCAAGTCCCGCAGCTTTGCCTAAAAATTAGTTCGCCCAGTTATACAACTGGGCGCCCCGTCGGATGACGGGGCGAGTCCAAGCCTCGCAGTAAGTTTTGCAAAAAATGAAAATAAGTGCTAAAATAATATAATAATTAAATAATTACAAAACCATGCCAACTTGGCCAAATAGAAAAAGGTTAGCAAGAAGACTAAGAAAGAGGGGAATAGGCGTAAAAGTCAAAAGGAAGAAATAAGGTCTTAACTTAAAAATCGTCCAGACTTTTGGTTTGGGCGATTTTTTGTTTACACTGAGTTAATTGAAGTGTTAGAATAAGGTAATGAAAATGTTTATAGAAACTCTATTAATTTTTTTTGCAATAATCGTTTTGGTTTTTGTGTTTTTTTATTTTGCAAAAAATTTATTAGCGCCAACTGGTCAGAATGTTTTATCTGGTTCGGTTTGCATTAGCGAAAGATGTTTTCAGGTTGAAATTGCAAAAACAGAAACAGAAAGAAGCAGGGGATTAATGTATAGAAAAGAATTAGATAAAGATAAGGGAATGCTTTTTATTTTTGACAAAGAAGCAATTCACCCTTTTTGGATGAAAAACACCTTAATTCCTTTAGATATTGTTTGGGTTGATAGTAACAATAAGGTTGTTTTTATAAGTCAAAACGTTCAGCCCTGCAAAAGCATAATTTGTCCGTCCGTTGTATCCTTGGCAAAGGCAAAGTACGTTTTAGAAATAAACGCCGGAATTTGCCAAGAAATTGGTTTGAAGGTTGGAGATGAATTAAGAATTGAAAATTAGTATAAGTACCCCCAGGTTTGAAGTCTATCGCTGTCGCTTGGCCATTTTTGTCCAATGTCAGTGCGGTAAAACATATTTTGGACCATTATATTTTTGACTCTTAAATATACTTGGTTTTGGGCTTCAGCCACCGTGCTACCCGAGCTGGTTATAACTAGCAAACACCCAGACTCTCCGGCTACTCGCCAAACACCCTCTTCTATTTTTACATCTTCTATGTGAACCCCGTCTAAATTTCCGGGTTTTTTAAAAAGAATTGGTAAATCTCGATATCTTTCTGCAATTTCTTTATCGTTACTTGTAAGATATGTTGGTACTAAAATTCTAACTCCAATTTGGAAACCCTTTTTAGTTTTTAATTCAAAATTTTCGCCACTTGCTAACCTGTACAACCATTCTCCGGTTGGCATTAATATGCCCTCTAATTGAATTTGTATAGTGGGGTAGCCAAATCGGCAGGTAAACTCCAAAGGATAAATTCCTTTTCCGTTAACAATGCAATTTATATCAACGTATCCAACATAACCGGACTCAATTAAAGCTGGTTTCATTTTTTCTAAAGTCATTTTAAACAATGTGTTGGGTTTTGACCAAAACATTAAAGTTCCCATTTCTCCGGAAAAAGGGCCAATGTCTCCTGGGAAAATTCTTTTGTGTTCGAAGTTAATGTTAACTGGCATAATAAAATCTTTTCCGTTGAAAAAGGCTCCGGCAGCAACCTCAACGCCCGAAGCATATTTCTGCAATTGAAAAACAGGTGCTTTTTTTTGCCAAACATTTTTGTTTTGTTCAAGTAATAATAAAATATCTTTGCCATCTTCTTCTTCACCCAAAAAAGATAATCCTTTCCCGCTTGAAGGTACGTTTCCGCTAGGCTTAAAAACATAACGATCAGGGTTGTTTCTGATAAATTCTATGGCCTGGTCGTAATTTGAAAATTGCCATTGTGGTAAAATGTTAATGTCGTGTTTTTTCATTTCCATTTGTCCAAATTCACGGTCAATTTCCAGTTTATCTGTGTAGGCACTTCCTCCAATTACTAATTTCCCACTTTTACGTAATTTGTCGGCAGCTTCGCCAAATTCAACGTCGTCAAAAATAATTACATCGGCCCAATCTTTATATGACTCCCAATTATCAACTTTTTCAATAAAGCCGTTATAAACATCGGTGTCGCTCTTAGCTTTTATGTAGGCCTTCACTAAATGTCCTTCTTTAGTTAATTGCCAGGCCAAATCTCCGCTTAAGCTTTCTAATGAAACCAATAGAAATTTTTTTTGAGGAAAAGTTGTTGAGTTTAAATTTTTTTCTGTACCGTTAGCCATTTTATTTTTTTAAATATTAATTTATTTAGTATAACATAAAATTAAAACACAAAAAAACAATCCCCTAGAGGGGATTGTTTTTAAAATTCAGAATTTATCTGCTGAATCTTGGTGGTCTTTTTTTTGACCAGCATTCTCTGCAATAAATTGGTCTGTCTGGAGCTGGTTCGAATGGAAGTTCTGTTATCTCAACTTGGCATTCTGAACATTTCCAGTTCCCTTTGACCATTGGTCTTGGGGTAAATTCTCTGTTATTGTTTCTGTCGAACATTTTGTTTTTTTGTTTTTTGACTAGTAAAACGACCTTTTCTAATAGGCCGTTTTTATAAGTCGACTTATTAGTAGTTTCATTATACTCTGTTTATCTAACCGTGTCAAGTCTCTCTGCCCACAGTCGGGGGTTTCAATTTTATTCCCAAAACTGTATGATTGAAGTATATTATTAAACAACAACATTAAAATGATGAATACAAAACAAGGAGTTTGGCTTTTGGGGGTCTTAGGTTTTATAATGGTCGCGCTAATTGCAATTTTAATATTTGTGCCAGGTAAGACCAACGCACCAAACCCAGCAACAAACACAGAGGGAATAAAAATAAATTCTTTGCAGGTAAATTCAGAAATTTCTTCGCCATTAAAAATTACAGGTACAATTTCCGGAAACGGCTGGGTTGGTTTTGAGGGACAAGTTGGAGTAGTTAAACTTTTGGATAGCAATGAGAAGCTTATAGCAATGGGAATTATGACCGCAACCACTGAATGGACAACTTTGCCTACAAATTTTGAAACAACTCTAAATTTTGCAACTCCAAATACAGAAAACGGCACATTAGTTTTTAAAAATGAAAATGCTTCGGGGTTGCCAGAAAAAGATAAAACATTTTCCTTACCAATTAAATTTTCGAAAGACAAAACCATTGAAGTAGAAGTGTTTTTTGGAAACTTGTCATTTTCTTCATCAGGCGAACAGGACGAATGTCTTAGAGTTTATAAAACAAGCCGATATATTGGAGAAACTACCGCGGTTGCTAAAACTGCACTAGAAGAGTTGTTAAAGGGTGTAACAGACTCAGAAAAGGCATGGGGATTTTTTACAAGTATTCCCGCAGGGAGCAAGTTAAATAGTATTTCAATTGTTAATGGGCAAGCGAGGGCTGATTTTAATGCAATAACTGAATCTGGTGGGGGATCTTGCAGTATGGCTGCCAGAACTGCACAAATAACCAAAACACTTATGCAATTTCCAACAGTAACATCTGTCAGGCTTTCAATTAACGGCCGGACAGCAGACATTTTCCAGCCATAATTTATCGGGTTAAATAATTTTAAATTTTTTCGCATGTTCTATTTTGTTTATGTGATACAATTTAATGAAAGTAAAAAAATGTATAAAGGTTATACAAAGAATTTAAAATTAAGACTTGAGCAACACCAAAAAGGCCTAAGCGAATATACAAAGGATAAAGGCTCGTTTAAGTTAATATATTTTGAGGGTTGTCTGAACCAGCAGGATGCCATCCATCGCGAAAAATATTTTAAAACTTATCTAGGCAGAATGTTTTTAAAAAATAGGCTCAAGTCTTATTTAACCCGATGAATTTTAAAATACTAAAAAAATCAAATAAAAGTAGGGCAAGGTTAGGTTTTTTGGAAACCGAGCATGGCGTTGTTGAAACGCCTTGTTTGGTTCCGGTTGCAACACAAGCTGTTGTAAAAACACTAGAAAGCAAAGAAGTTGTAGAAACAAAATCTCAAATTTTAATTTCCAACACATTTCATTTGCATTTAAAGCCGGGAGAAAAAATCGTAGAAAAGGCAGGTAAGCTCCATAAATTTATGAATTGGCAGAAGCCCTTAATGACAGACTCTGGGGGATATCAGGTTTTTTCTTTGGGATTTGGTAGAGATCTAGGTATGGCAAGTAAAATGACAAAATTAGACGATAAAGAAATAGTTAAAGTTGGGAGTCAGCCAAAATCAATTAAAATTGCTCATGATGGAGTTTATTTTAGATCACCGGTAAATGGAGAACAACTTTTTTTGGGTCCAAAAGAATCTATAAAAATACAAGAAAGTTTGGGCGCCGATATTATTTTTGCTTTTGACGAATGTACTCCTCCTTTAGCAGACTATAATTATGTTAAAAAATCTCTGGAAAAAACTCACAGGTGGGCTAAAATTTGCTTGGAAGCTAAAAAAAGTAAGCAGGCTTTGTACGGCATTGTGCAAGGATCGCGATTTAAGGATTTAAGAATAGAGAGCGCAAAATTTATAGGAGGGCTTAACTTTGACGGTTTTGGGATTGGTGGAGAATTTGGTAACGACAAAAAAACAATGGGTAAAATGATAGAGTGGGTGGTTGATGAATTGCCGGAAAAAAAACCAAGACATCTTTTGGGAGTAGGTTATCTAGAAGACATGGAGTTAATAATAAAGGCTGGTATGGATACTTTTGACTGCACCGTGCCAACTCATTACGCCAGGCGCGGAATTGCTTTTACCTCACAAGGAAAATTAAATTTAAAACAAACAAAGTTTTTAAAAATCCGCCGGCTGGCGGATGAACCGTTAGATAAAAACTGTGTGTGTAATGTTTGTCTAAATTATAAAAAAGATTATATTTGTCATTTATTAAAAGCAGGGGAAATAACTGGTATGAAACTTTTAACTTTTCATAATTTGCACTATTTTAACACTTTCGTGGAGGAAATTCGCAATAAAATTAAACGCGGAGAAATATAGTATGGACGAATATTTAGACGTTGTAAACGAAAATGACGAGGTTATTGGTAAAGAATTGAAATCTCAAAAAAAGATTAAAAATTTTGTTTCAAGAACTGTTTCAATTCTTATCTACAATAGCCAAAAACAATTTTTAACTTGCAAAAGGAGCCCCTATAAAAAGATTGACCCAAATGTTTATGATGTTTCAGCGTATGGCAGTGTAATGGCAGGAGAGACCTGTGAAAACGCCGCGCACCGCGAAATGCAAGAAGAAATTGGGATTGATTGTAAACTGACTTTTTTAAAAAAATATTATCACGAGCTAGAAGATAAAGGCGAAAAAACATCTAAAGTTTTTTGTTATATATTTCTTGGCAAAAGCGACGACGAACCAAAATTAAATCATGAATTAGTTGCTTTTAAAAGGTTTACGCTCCAAGAAATTGAAAAAGAATTTTTAGAAAAGCCGGCAGAATATTGTGGGGGATTTAAAGAAGATATAATGCAAATTCGCGAGAAACTTTTGGTGGTTTAAAAAGTCGACGCCCAGCGTCGACTATTTTGGTTAAGATGCGCTTGACAGCGTTATTTTTTTATGCTATCATAAATTAGAGTAAGCTCATTGAAAATCAGCTGTTTGTACTGACGCAAATGCGTTGGGGCAGTTGTTTAAATGGGTTTATCAAGGAGGTGTGCCATGAGTAGTGGCAAAAATGTCTTCGAAAGAATTCTGAAGTTGGAAACGAGTGCGAACGAGATGGTGATCTCGGGTAAGAGGAGGGCTGAAGATTACGTTCAGTTGTTGCAGACGTTTGTCTGGGGCAATACGTTGCCTGACATCGACTGGGCACTGACCTACGAGCGGCTCGGAATGAAGCGTGAGTATGAGGTGGCATCTCGAGTACTCGTGGTTCCGTCGGGTGATTCGCGGTTGTGGGCAGTTCCAATGCTTCAGGGCATCACCTGCAACAAGGTGGTTGCCGCGTATCGTCGAGACAGTGTCCAGGTCTATGTCTACAAGGAAGATCTGGACGTGGGACTGAAGAATCTCATTCGCGACCCGATTAAGGGTTCGTACGTTGTCAGTTTCTGTAGGACGGTGGAAGCTGACGAGGAAAACAAAGGCAAATCTGCCAATGTTCTCGCTACGCAGAATCATGTGGGCATCACGTTGCTCGAGCGCCTTGTGCTGGGTTATGGTCACTACGTGACCACTGGCGAGCACTTGGATGTGAAGTGCGTAACGCTCTGTTCGGGCTCGCGCCTTTCCGGCGGCGACGTTCCGCGCGTGGACTTCGATCTTGCCAGTGGGAGGGTCTATGTCGGCTACTACTACCCCGACGACTGTAGCGACCTTCTGCGTTCCCGTTCCGTAGTTTCCTTTGCTGGTGAGGCTTTGCCGAACCAGCAATAATCCGTCCCGCGAAGCGGGACTGCGAGCCCTCTTGCGACATTCGTGTTGCAAGAGGGCTATTTTAATGCAAAAATAAATATGTGGCGAAGGGATTTGCCACACAGGAAACTGCTTATCTAATTTTTGCGGGTTAAAAACCCGGAAGACACCTGGCTTCTGCCAGAAAACTCAGATAATTCTGTTTAAGAATTGTCGGTGATGCGGATGAAATTAGATAATAAAACGGGCTCGCGCAATTCCGACGGCAACGTTCCGAACGTGAACTTCAATCTTGCCAATGGTAAGGTCTATGTCGGCTACTACAACCCCGACAACTGTAACGACAATCTGCGTTCCCGTTCCGAAGTCTCCCTGCCTGCCGGCAGACAGGTGCATAGAAAGGATTTGTAGAAACTCCTTTTGTGTTAAATGTATGTATTACGAAAATTTGTTTGAAGAAATAATTTCTCTGGAAAATTTATTTTTGTCTTGGAAAGAATTTAAAAAAGGAAAAATGAAAAGAACTGATGTCATACAATTTGAAAAAAATTATAAAAACAATCTTTCGGTCTTACATTTAGAGCTTAAAGCTAAAACCTATCAACATTCAAATTATTTATCTTTTTATGTTAAAGACCCAAAGTTAAGGCATATACACAAGGCAACTGTAAAAGATAGAGTTTTGCATCACGCCATTTTCAGAATATTATACTTTATTTTTGATAAATCATTTATATTTGATTCTTATTCGTGCAGATTAAACAAAGGAACACACAGAGCGGTAATCAGACTGCGAGAGTTTGCCAGAAAGGTTGGTAAAAATAACAGCCGTAATTGTTTTGTTTTGAAATGTGATATCAAAAAATATTTTGATTCTATAAATCATGACATTCTAATTGAGTTAATAAAAAGAAAAACTGAAAATAAAGATACAATCTGGTTAATAAATAAAGTTGTTGAAAGTTACTCAACTTCGCTAAAAACTGGCATTCCATTGGGAAATATAACCAGCCAACTTTTCGCCAATGTATATTTAAACGAATTGGACCAGTTTATTAAACATAAATTAAAGGTAAAATATTACGTTCGTTATTGCGACGACTTCATAATTTTAAATAGTGATAAAAAGTATCTGGTAAAGTTAATTACTGAAATTGAAAATTTTATCGTAAACAGGTTAAAACTTCGTCTTCACGAAAGGAAACTAATAATTAGAAATTATCGGAAAGGGGTTGATTTTTTAGGATATGTCAGTTTTCCACATCATACAATTTTAAGAACTAAAACTAAAAGAAGAATTTTTAGAAATATAAGATATAAATTATTTTGTTACAAACATGGGGCTATATCAAAAGAATCATTTGAACAGACCATGCAGTCATATTTTGGGGTCTTAAAACATTGTAACGGCTATAATTTAAGGAAGGACATAGAACTGTGGATAAGTGGGTCCTTGACTGTGCTTCTTGTTAGTAATAAAATGTAATAAGGAATAATTATTAATAAGAAAAAAATGGTAGAAATTAAAAAATCCTTCGGCTCAGCTCAGGGCAGGGAAAGAAATACGGCGCAGAAAAAATTTATAATGGATTATTTAATGTCGGTAAAGTGCCATCCAACGGCCGAGGTAGTTTATAAAGAAGTAAGGAGAAAACTACCCAGCATAAGTCAGGGAACTGTTTATAGAGTTTTAAATAATTTTAAGGACAAAGGAGAAGTTTTAGCCATTGATACTAAAGACAACATTCACTTTGACGCCGACATTTCAGACCATGCTCACTTTATTTGTGAAAAATGCGGAAATGTTTATGACGTTTATGATGAATGTTCAAAATGTGGAATATTAAAGAATAGGAAAACAAAGGTCGGAAAAATTAATAAATACCAAATAAAATTTTATGGAACCTGTAAAAAATGTGGAAGATAAAAAAGTTTGTCACGATTGCGGTAGCCAAATATTAATTAATGAAAATCAAGAATTAGAAAACGCAGTTTCTCTAGTTTATGATAACAACGGCTCAAAGATCAATATTTTAAAGTGTAATAGTTGTTATGTTAAAAATCCGGCGCTTACCAATTTTCAGCCATGCGAAGTCTACTCACGAGTCGTTGGATATATAAGACCTGTCCAACAATGGCACAAAGGAAAGAGACAAGAATATGGTGAAAGAAAAGAATTCGCAATGCCCGGCGAACCATGTTGCTAAGACACCTTTAAAACAACCCTGAATGGGGTTGTTTTTTTTATTTAGAAAATGATAGAATACGATAATATTAATCTAGTATAAAAATATGGTTACACTTAATGATATTAAGAAAAATCCGCAGGTTTTAAATTTTATTTCCCAAACAGAGGAAGCTTTGACGGCTTTAGCTTATACAGATCACGGACTAAGACACACCAACATTGTTTGTAATAGAGCAATGCAAGTTGCAAAAGATATTGGGCTACAAAGCAGAGACATAGAATTGGCTGGCATGGCAGGATTTTGTCACGACATGGGAAACTTTATGACAAGAGACTATCACCACTATTTTGGCGCGCTCTTGTTTCACCAAATTTTTCAGAACGATTTTTTACCACAAGAAATGTCAGCAATTATGCAGGCAATTTCAAATCACGACAAAAAAGAAATGGATTTCACTCATAAAATTTCTGCTGTTTTGGTTTTAGCCGATAAGTCCGATGTTGATAGGTCTAGGGTTGTTAGTAAAAATATGGAAGAAATAAAAGCAGACATACATGATAGAGTTAATTATGCTACGACTGAAAGCAAGTTAAAGGTTGATAATGCCGGAAAAAGAATAACCCTAACCCTAAAAATTGATACAAACTTTGTGCCAATTATGGAATATTTCGAAATTTTTACAGAAAGAATGACGTTTTGCCGAACGGCTGCCGAGTTTTTAGGATATAAATTTGGTTTGATAATAAACAAGACTAGATTGTTGTAAAATGAAAGAGCTTTACGTAATTTGTGACAATATAAGAAGCTTGGAGAACATTGGGTCAATTTTTAGGACGTCAGACGCGTTGGGAGTAAAAAAGATATATCTTTGCGGAATATCCGGGAAGCCACCCCATCATAAAATTTCAAAAACTGCGCTGGGGGCAGAAGAAACAATTCCTTTTGAGTATTATAAACAAACTGGCAGATTAATAGATAAGTTAAAGAATGAAAAAATTTGTGTAGTTGCGCTTGAACAAGATAAAAAAGCAATTTCTTACGACAAGCTTAAACCACAGTTTCCACTAGCCTTGATATTGGGAAATGAAGTTAAAGGGGTTTCTAAAAAAATATTAAAAAAGTGTGACAAAATAATTTTTTTGCCAATGTCGGGGCAAAAAGAATCGTTAAACGTTTCTGTGGCCTTTGGGGTCGCGGGATATTATATTTATGACAAATAAAGAATTAGAACTTATACAGTTTGCTCACTGGATGAATAATCCATGGGTGGCGTTTGGTTTTGCTGTTTTAGCTATTTGGACAATTATTTGGAAGGGGACTGCCCTATGGAAAGCAGCTCGCAACAGTAGTAAAATTTGGTTTGTTGTGCTTTTAGCTGTAAACACGGTGGGGATATTGGAGATAATTTATGTATTTTTCTTTTCAAAGAAAAAGGAGCAGGTTTAAGTTATGAGGCAAACGACGCTTTGTTTATTAATTAAGCAAAACGAAATTCTTTTGGCAATGAAGAAGCGCGGTTTTGGAGCAGGAAGATGGAATGGGACCGGTGGAAAATTTGATTCAGAAAAAGATAAAACAATTCTTGACGCTGCCGTAAGAGAAACAAAAGAAGAAATTGGCGTAGATATAGTTAACTCTGAAAAATTTGGACTTTTTCATTTTCGTTTTCCACACAAGCCCGAGTGGGATCAAGATGTTCATTTGTTTTTGGCTAAAGAGTGGCAGGGTGAGCCAAAAGAATCAGAGGAAATGACGCCCAGGTGGTTTTTATTCAACGAAATTCCATATGACAAAATGTGGGACGACGACAAAATTTGGTTACCACGCGTTCTGAAAGGAGAAAAAATGGAAATTGATTTTGTTTTTAAAGAGGGCGATATTATTGATAAACATATTATTAAGATGGTAAAAGAAATACAGTAGCTATGCCAATATTAGAGATTATAGTCGTAGTTCTTGGTCTATGTCTTTTTGAGATTATTTCCAGTATTGATAATGCCATCATCAATGCCAGTGTTCTAAAGACCCTTCCGGAAAAATTTAGAAAATTTTTCTTGTTTTGGGGATTATTGATAGCTGTATTCGCCGTAAGGGGAATATTACCATTTCTCATTGTTTGGTTGGCAAATCCAGCGCTTTCTATTTTCCAGGTGATGAGTTTTGTTTTTCATCCAACACCGGAGATAGAACTTTATGTTGAAAAATCACAGGCGCTTTTACTACTAGCTGGAGGAGTTTATTTGTTTTTTGTATTTTTGGGCTGGCTTTTTTTGGAAGAGAAAAAATATGCATTTTTAGTTGAAAAGTTTGTACATAAACAGTCGGTTTGGTTTTACGCAATATCTTCCTTGTTTATTACAGTTGTTGTTTATTACTCAATAAAAGTTAACCCAATTTTAGCGTTGTCGGCCGTAATAGGATCAACAGCGTTTTTCATTACGGATGGTTTTAAAAAAAATGCAGAAGAAAAAGAGAAACAAATGCTAACTGGAAACATGTCTGCGTGGAGCAAGATACTATACTTAGAAGTTTTAGATGCAACTTTTTCAATTGATGGAGTTATTGGAGCCTTTGCTTTTACAATTTCTATACCTTTAATATTTTTAGGAAATGGACTTGGGGCCTTGGTTGTTAGGGAATTTACTATCAAGGGGATTAATGTAATATCTAAATACGCGTATTTAAAAAACGGGGCAATGTATTCAATTGGAATATTGGGCGGAATAATGGTTTTAGAAGCCTTTGGTAAAGAATTTCCTTTCTGGTTGGCCCCATTAAACATGGTTATTTTGTTAATTGTATTTTTAGGCCTTTCTATAAAAGAACTTCGCGACGTTGCAAAACTGAAAAAAACATAATTTATATTCTTGTTTTGCAACAAGGGGTTGACACACCCCCCGTTTTTTTATATACTTAGACAACACAGACTAATTTAGTCTGTATTTGCGTACTTGGTCGGATGTTGACGCCGATTTTTTAATCTGGTAATAATAAATTAGCTCATCAATATAGGAGGTATCGACGATGAAGGTAAATTCACTTGTTCTACTACATTCCTTTCGGTGGAATGTGACTGTCTGTGGTGTGGTAAAGGAACTTAGTGGTAACGAGGTAAACATTGATACAACCACGGGCAAGGTAGAACATTTTTCAATAGTCAAAGACGTTTGTTCGGTTCTGATCTTGGTGGAGGATATCGGTAGTGTTTCTACCTCGCAGGCTGTGATGTTGTATATGCCTGTGATTTTCACAAAGCTTGCTGATGTATATTTCAGTCTGTGCACGAGGGTCAACGCGCTCGAGAGACGTCCACGCCCCTCGGGACAGAAACGTTACAGGTGAGATACCTGAATCCGTCTATCGGCGCCTATCTTTTGAGGGCGCTTTTTTTTGCAAAAAAATTTGACACCTAGCTTTGTTTCGTATATACTGACAATACAGACTAATTTAGTCTGTATTTGAAGATTTAATTTATAAACATCTAAAAAATATGAAGATATCAAAAAAAGCAGAGTACGGTTTGGTGGCAATGATTTTTCTGGCAAAGCATCCTGTGCGTAAAAGCGGGGGCGGTATTTTTTCTTTACGAGAAATTTCTGCAGAAACAAAAACATCTTTTGTTTTTTTAGAAAAGATTTTTTCAAAATTGGAAAAGGCAGGGTTGGTTAGAGGAATAAAGGGTATGCGTGGGGGTTATGTTTTGGGAAAAAGCCCAAAAAAAATTAGCGCTAACGACATTGTTTCCTTGTTGGACGGAGATTCTAAGGAAATTGTTAATTGTTCTATCTGCAGTAAAAAAGGGAATTGTGTTGCAAAATCAGTTTGGGCCAAGGTAGAAGTGGCTTTACATAAAACTTTGAGCGCGATAACATTACAGGATTTAATAAAATAAAAATGAAAAAAGTATATTTAGATTATGCAGCGACAACTCCAACAGACAAAAGAGTGGTAAAATCCATGGAGACTTTTTTATCAGAAAAATTTGGCAATACAATGTCTTTGCATTCTTTTGGCCAGGAAGCTAAGTTGGCCCTAGAGCAATCAAGGCAAGCTTTAGCTGATTTAATTAATGCCAATTCAAATGAAATTATTTTTACCGGGTCGGCTACAGAAAGCAATAATTTAGCCTTAAAAGGAATTGCCTTGGCTAACAAAGGAAAGGGTAAACATATAATAATTTCTTCTATTGAACACGCCTGCATAATGGAGTCGGCTAAATGGCTTAAGAGCCAAGGATTTGAAATAACAAAATTGCCGGTTGATAAATATGGTTTGGTAAATCCGGAGGACGTTAGAAAAACAATTACTGATAAAACAATTTTAGTTTCTATAATTCACGCTTCAAATGAAATTGGAACCTTACAACCAATTGCTGAAATTGGAAAAATTTGTAAAGAGAAAGGAGTTTATTTCCATACAGATGCCGCACAAAGTTTTGGGAAAGTTCCAATTGACGTAAAGAAAATGAACATAGATTTGTTGACCGCCAGTTCACACAAAATGTATGGTCCCAAGGGAGTCGCGCTTTTATATGTCAGAGACGGCGTAAAAATTGAACCAATTTTACATGGAGGAGGGCAAGAAAATGGATTAAGAAGTTCTACGGTAAACGTGCCGGCAATTGTTGGTTTTGCAAAAGCCGCAGAACTTTGCAAAGCAGAAATGAAGAAGGAATTAGCGCGTCAAACAAAGTTGCGCGAAAAATTAATAAAAAATATTTTAAAAATAAAAGGGAGTTATCTTAACGGGCACCCGAAAAAAAGGCTGGCAAACAATGTAAATGTCAGATTTGATTTTATTGAAGGGGAGTCACTGATTATTCAGCTGGATTTGCACGGAATTGCTTGTTCTACGGGTTCGGCATGTTCTTCAATGAAGCTAGAGCCAAGTTATGTTTTGTTGGCAACAGGGTTAAGGCCCGAACAAGCCCACGGGTCGTTGAGAATTTCTTTGGGAAGATTTACAAGCGAAAAAGATATTAATTATTTATTAAAAGTTTTACCGGAAATTGTAAAAAAATTAAGAAGTATGTCCCCATTTAAATAACATGAAAAAGACAAATAACACATGTTCTAGTTTGTATACTCCCAAAGTAATGGAAACATTCAAAAATACGCACAACTACGGCCAAATTAAAAACGCCAACGGAATTGGGCAAGTTGGAAATCCGGTTTGTGGCGACGTTATGAAGCTTTATATTAAAGTGGGAAAAGGAGAAATAATTAAAGACATAAAGTTTGAAACTTTTGGTTGTGTGGCGGCAATTTCAACAAGCTCTATTATCACAGACATGGTAAAAGGAAAAACAATAAAAGAAGCGTTAAAAATTACAAAAGATAACGTTGTGGAATCTCTTGGAGGTTTGCCTAAAATAAAATATCATTGCTCGGTTTTGGCCGTTGACGCTCTGAAAATGGCAATCAAGGACTATTTTAGCAAACAAAAAAAGTAGAAAAACAAATTGACATTGCAAGTTGCCTGCGATAGCATAAACTAATAACTTGCAACTTGACAAGGAGACATTCCATGAAATCTGTACGTAAACTTGTCAGACAAAACCTTAACCCTGGACGATGGGCGCTTTCGCGAAGGCACGCCAAAACGCTTGATTTCTTGCAACCTGGGTTTGACTTAGATGGTTGGGTAAGGTTCTATGAGTTTTTGGGTATTCCGGCCAGTTTTGTTGGGATACCAATACCAGTTCTTCATAAGCACATGACGCATTTTCGTAAGTACGTCATACCAGTGGTTGAAGAGGTCAATCTGCCTTGGGCGCTTGATCTAGCTAAGAGAATCGCCTTAGAACTTGGCGCTACTCTTAAGGTAGATCCGGAAATAGAGGGGTTTGCTAAGGCTTACAATGACAGACGGTACGAAAGACCCTATTTTGTCCGCTACCAGGACGATCCTAACCGCTTCAACTTTTTCAATGGACAAGTGTCAGAGGTTCTTGAAAGAAACAGGCCACAGACAATGCGGCTGACAGAAGCTTTGCTAAGGTTTGCCTATTACATCATCGTTCACCATCAGTTACAGTGGGATGACGTAAAGGACATCGTATGCCCTGAAACCTGCATAAGGGATCAGTATGAACAGGTGATTAAGGTAGCGGTTTTCAAGGTTGATGAGAGTAATCAGCTCGACGCGTCCGCGAGTGTAAAGGGGTTCGAGGATCTGAGACGTTTAAAGCCACAATCGGTGGTTATAAATGCCTCAATCAGGTTTAAACCGGTGTCTGAAGGTTTCTCATGGGGTGAGAAGGCCATAGAAGTTGTTAGTTGACTTATGGCGCCATGCCGCACGGAGTATGTGCGGTTTTTTTTATGTGTTTGTCTTGAAAAATTTAAGTTTAGATGGCATGCTGTATAAATATGAATAAAGTTAATAAAAATAGAGTGGTGGTGGGGATGTCGGGCGGGGTTGATAGCTCGGTAGCAGCAGCACTTTTAAAACAGGCTGGTTTTGATGTGGTTGGAGTTATGATGAGGTTTTGGCATGCCCCGCGAAGCCTTGGCGGAGTGGGGAAAGAAGAGAATAAATGCTGCAGTTTGGAAAGCGAGCGAATGGCCCGATTGGTTGCTAAAAAAATTGGAATTCCTTTTTATGTATTGAATGTGGAAAAAGAATTTAAGAAAAAAGTTGTAGATTATTTTTTGCGAGAATATAAAAATGGTAAAACTCCAAACCCTTGTGTTGTTTGTAACAAAGAAATTAAATTTGGTTTGCTTTTAGAAAAAGCTTTAAAACTAGGAGCCGATTTTATTGCAACAGGACACTATGCTCAAATTTTTCGCTCTCGCTCGGCAACAAACTTTTTTCCGGCTGTTGGTAGCCCCCTTTGTCCTTCGACTTCGCTCAGGACAAGTGGACCAAGGCCTGCAAAAAGTTTATTGCCTCGCTTGTTTACTGCTTGTGACGAAAGCAAAGACCAGTCATACTTTCTGTGGCAGTTGAATCAGAAACAACTTAAACATGTTTTGTTTCCGGTTGGGAATTACACAAAGCCAGAAGTTAGAGAACTAGCCAAAAAGTTTAATTTACCAACGGCCGAAACGCCGGAGTCTCAGGAGGTTTGTTTTGTTTCAGATAGCACAAATAATTTTTTGAAAAAATATTTAAAGCCCAAGGCAGGAAATATAGTTGACCTTAACAATAAAATAATTGGCAAGCATAATGGGTTGTGTTTTTATACAATTGGCCAAAGAAAGGGGATTGAGCTACAACAAGGGCCGTGGTTTGTTGTAGATAAGAATTTTAAAAAGGATACTTTAGTTGTGTCTAAAAATCAAAAAGATTTGTTTAAAAAAGAATTAGTTGCAAAAAATGTTAATTGGATTTTCGGTACAGCCCCAAAACTTCCATTGAAAATAAAAGTTAAAATTAGGTACGGGGCAAAAGAGGCAAGTGCTACTATTTATAAGATAAAAGCTAAAATTTATAAGCTAGAATTCACAAAACCTCAGCGGGCCATTACCCCCGGCCAATCAGCCGTATTTTATCGCGGTAAAGAGTTGTTGGGTGGAGGCGCTATTGACAATTAGGTCTGTAAATGCTATAATTAATATATAGCGAAAAATAGCACATTTACATTTGAAAATACTTGCGATTCGCCGACTGGCGGAGCGGTTGTAGCCAAAAGTCTCTGATATTCGGAGATTGTTGGCTATGACTGCCATGGTGGTGGTCAAGCAAAAATGGCACATGTGCCAGAAAGGAAGTGAGACATGTCTCAGTATTCAGAGGGACAAGCGCATCAAGTAATGGAGGCCATGGAAGCTAGGGGCTTTACCGCAGGACAGCTTACCATCCTCGGGCAAAATCAGGGAGGAATTTTGGACCAGCTCAAGCTGGTCATCCTGGGCCTTGCCACAATCGTCCGCGCAAGCCTTAAGCTCGCGCTGGACAAAGTCTTCATTCCCGCCGAGTTCATCGGTAATGGATGGAACGTCTGGAAGGGTGCAGTCGACGGGAATGGTCTGGAGGGTAAAGAGGAGGCTGTATCCGAGCCCGAAGTGGTTGACTTTAAGCAGGTCGTCTTAGAGACGCACCTGCAAGACAAAGAGATCAGCATCCATGGCGAGGAGAAGCTGAAGCGCGCCCGAGCTAGTCAGAAGCGTCAACTCGGAGGCAATGCTTTCTTGGCACTTTGGGCCAACTGGCAATCCTCCAAGGCAGTCGGCAAGCCTGAGGACAGCATCCTTGAGAAGCTCTATAAGGTCAAGAAGATCGGTGGTGTCATCTACTTTTTTGGCCTGACGTTGCGCGACCCGGATGGCGACCGCGGCGTGCTGTACCTCTACCGAGGTGATGATGGCTCGTGGTACTGGAGCTACGGCTGGCTCGACAATCGCTGGGTTGCCGGCGACCCGTCCGTTTCGCTCGCAAGTGTCAAATAGGTTCTTTGGACTTGGACACTCTGTTCTAGTCCTTAGAATCTTAGCCCTTTGCGTTTCGCTACTTCGGTGGCGATTTGCAAAGGGCTTTTCTTTTGCAATAAAAATTTGTAGAATAAAATCGGTAATAGGTGAATATGTGGGTGACTAAGGTTTTCCACTGCCGAATCCAGTATTTGCATATTGAGAGCGTTTGTGGTCAAGGCTTCAGACGGAGGGTGTGTAAATTACTTTAAAAAATAAAAGACACTTGGTGCAGAGCGCTATCGCATTTAATATGCGGAATTAGATTCAGCCCGGAGATCATAAACTATTTATTTCTATGGGTGGTGATATAGAAGGCGTTTTGTATATTTGCGCGACCCGAATGGCAACCGCAACGTGCTGTACCTCTACCGAGATGATGATGGCTCGTGGAACTGGAACTACAACTGGCTCGACAATCACTGGAATGCCGGCGACCCGTCCGTTTCGCTCGCAACTTTCTTTATTTCTCTCTCATATTTTGAGAGAGTTTTGTTTAATAATTTGTCCCGACCAACCTCCAAGATTCCTGCCAATTTCATCTAACTTTAATGAAAGGACAATATATTTTTTGTTATCAATGGATTTTGTTTCCCAAAGAAGTATTAAAAATATTTTTAGAGTATCTAATTTTCTTATCGCCAACCGTACATAAGGCAATTTTTCTGATTGCCTAAGAAAGCTGGCAGTAACAACTGCCTCCATTGCTTCAACAAAAAATTTATCAATTTTTTTTCCTAAAGAATATCTATGTGTTTTTGGTATAATTAAATAGTGTTGATACCAAAAAAGATAGGCACTTTTAATTTTTTCTAAAACTGGAAGTAATTTTTGTGAATTAAAATTATTATTTTCATTGTGAAAAGTATTTTGTATAATAGTTATGAAGATTTAATTAGTATTGATAACTTGCTTTTAGCCTGGCAAGAGTTTGTCAAGGGAAAGAGAAGCAAAAAAGACGTTCAGTTATTTTCATTTAATTTAATGGATAATATCATAAATTTGCATAATGATTTGAAAAATCACACATACAGGCATGACGGTTACCAATGTTTTAAAATTAACGACCCAAAGCCACGAACAATCCACAAAGCCCTTGTTCGCGACCGCCTTTTGCACCATGCGGTCTACCGCATATTATACCCATTTTTTGACAAGACCTTTATTCCCGATTCGTTCTCCTGTCGAATTAACAAAGGAACCCACAAAGCCATAAATAGATTTAGAGAATTCAGCTACAAGGTCAGTAAAAATAATACAAAAACCTGCTGGATTTTAAAGTGTGACATTAAAAAGTTTTTCGCCAGTATAGATCAAAATATTTTAATAAATATTCTACAAGAGTATATTATTGATAAGGACACTGTAAACTTATTGGAGAAGGTAATTTTTAGTTTTTATCCAAACACGCCAATTTATGCGGTCGCAGAAATTGGCGTACCACTTGGAAATTTAACTTCACAGCTTTTTTCTAATATATATTTAAACAAGCTTGATCAGTTCGTAAAACACAATTTAAAATTAAAACACTATATTAGATACGCAGACGACTTTGTTGTTTTGTCAGAAGACAAAAAGTATTTAGAAAGCACAACTTGGCTGATAGATAGTTTTTTACAAAACAAACTTAGATTAATAATTAACCAGAACAAGATTTTTATTAAAACGCTAAATTCGGGCGTAGATTTTTTGGGTTGGATGAATTTTTATGACTATAGGGTTTTAAGAACTAAAACTAAAAAAAGGATGTTGCGTAAAATAAAAGAAAATTTAACCACCGAAACGCTAAATTCGTATTTGGGGCTTTTAAAACATGGAAATACTAATAAAATTAAAAATGAATTTTAATTATTTGAAGTGGGGTATTGACAGGGGCTCTTGATTTGATATAATAGACCTATACCATAGGTGTAGGTAATATAATTAAATAAAATTTATGATTACAAAAAATAAAGAGAAAGCATTAATTAGTTTTAAGAAGGCCCACGGCTCATTAGCTAAAATAATAGAGATGATAGAAAAAGATGTTTACTGCATGGACATAATGCAACAAAATTTAGCTGTTATTGGTCTTTTAAGAAGTGCTCACGAAACGTTAATGGAAAATCATTTGAATTCTTGCTTTAAAAATGCAATGGCTTCAAAAAATGAAAGAAGAAAAAAACAGATGACAGAGGAAATTTTAAGGGTGAATAAATTATTTAATAGATAATAATATGGAAACAAAACAAAATTCTTGCTGTAACCCTCAGGCAAAAAAAGACACTGGTATTATAAGAGGTATCTTGTATAGCTTATTTCCCCATACTTTTTGCTTTTTATTTATTATTTTCTCGGTAATTGGCTCTGTAGCTGCAACTTCGGTAATGAAAAAGTTTTTAGTTATTCCTTATTTTTTTACGTTTTTAGTTTTAGTTTCTTTTATACTTGCAACACTTTCGGCTTTTATATATTTAAGAAGGGCAAACTGTTTGTGTTTTTCGGGAATTAAGAGAAAATGGAAATATCTTTTTACATTGTATTCAACAATGATTTTGATAAACTTAGCAATGTTTACTTTAGTTTTTCCGGCCCTAGCTAATATAAATTCAAACGGCCCATTAGATAAAGAGAAATACAGCGCAAGTTTATCTTTAGCCGTAAAAATACCTTGTTCGGGGCATGCGAGTCTTATAATAGACGAGCTAAAGAAAAATGATTGGATTGGTCAGGTTACATTTAGAATGCCAAATACTTTTGACGTAAAGTATGATGCTGGCAAGACTTCACCAGAAAAAATACTCTCAATGGACATATTTAAAACATTTCCGGTTACAATGAAATAAAGGTCGAAAATAAAAATTAAAATTAATCTATAAAAATATGACAGAAAAAAAATGTGCTTGTGGAGAAAAATGCAGTTGCGGTTGCGGGTGCAAAGACGGAAAAAAATGTGCTTGCGGACCAGACTGCCCATGTGGTTGTGGATGTAAAAAATAAATGTATAAAAACCGCCAATGCATGGGCGGTTTTTATGCTTTAAAATAAATTTATGGATAAAATTACAAGCAAAACGACTTTAGCAAAAATAATTAAAAAGAAGGGAGCAGATTTAGTGTTGGCAAATAATGGCGTGCCATGTTTGAGTTGCCCAATGGCTGCAATGGAAATTGATAAATTGCAAATTGGAAAAGTATGTAAAATGTATGGGTTGAATTTAAAGAAAATTTTAAAAGAGCTTAATCACAGGGCTTAATTACAAAAGGACGGTTGATTTTGGAGGTTTTTTGTGATTTAATTGAAATAACATGGATAAAACAATAGTAGTTATTATTTTGATAATTGTTGTCGTTGCCGGAGGTTTTTTATTTTGGCAATATAAGCCAGCTCCACAAGTTCCGGTTACCCCAACGACCTTACCTGCAGGAATAGTTTTTTTCTATGGAGATACCTGTTCGCATTGTAAAAAAGTGGAAGACTTTGTTTCTCAAAACAACATTCAAGATAAGGTAAAATTTACAAGCCTTGAGGTTTATAACAATAGGGCTAACGCACAGTTGTTAATAGATACAGAAGTTTTTTGTAAGATTAAGGCAAATGAAATTGGATCTATACCCATGTTGTGGGACGGGTCAAAATGTTTTTTGGGAGACCTGGATATAATAGATTTTTTTAAAAAACAAGCTAGTATACAATAATGTCTAAAAAAATAATTGCATTTTTAGGTTTTCTTTTTTCGGGAATAATTTTGGCAAATACAGCAAAAGCAGTTTGCCCAGTTTGCGTTGTTGCGGTTGGAGCTGGGCTTGGGCTTTCAAGGTGGGTTGGAGTAGATGACGTTGTTTCTTCCATTTGGATTGGAGCCTTGTTGGTTTCTTTGTCTTTGTGGACAATAATATGGCTTAAGAAAAAAAATTGGGTTTTTCCATATGACGGAGTCGTTATATTTTTAGCATATTATTTACTGACACTTGTACCGCTTTATTATGCAGATATAGCCGGGCATCCGTTAAACAAAATTTTTGGAATTGATAAAATAATTTTTGGTTCAGCCATTGGTACAGTTGGTTTTTTATTGGCCCATTGGTTAAACCTTTATCTTAAAAAGAAAAATAATGGAAAAGTTTTTTTTCCTTATCAAAAAGTAGTTTTGCCGGTTGTAATATTATTATTAATTAGCGTAATTTTTTATTTCTTAATAGCATGGAAAATAATTTAAACCCCGTTAGAGGTTATGAAACCTCCGGGGAAGCACAAAAAAATATGGCCTCTAACGGGGTAAAAATTGACGGGTTTATTAAAAAAGTTAACGAAGGAAAAGTAGGCCAATTGGATTTGTCTTCAGACGAAGATTTATCAATTGCCATAATGAATTTAATTTCCATTGAAGAGCATTTTTTCTTTACCGGAGCAAAAACCGGCAAACCAGAGTATTACGATTTGTTGGCACAGGCTCGAGAAATGAGAAAAGAGCTGCTTAAGAGAATCATAAAAGATTATGAGGGCGAAGTTTGGTGCATTTCAAAACATTTGTTGTCTGCCTCAATGAGATTAATGGAGGTTGGCACAAAGGCGTTTACAAAAGGCAATAAACAAGAAGCCGAAGATTTATTTAAAAAAGCCTATGAGCTTTACTCATTATTTTGGGGGATAAATTTGAAATTGGTTGATTTGGGAGATGTCAAAAAACTTGAAGATAACCAAATTGAAATAAAGGATAACGACAAAAAAAATGGCATAATGGGTAAATTGGGAAAAATGGTCCAATATGTAATAAATTGTTGTAAAGAATAAAAATTAATGAAAGTTGTTAAAGATAAAATTGAAGTTTCAGAACTGGAAGAAATGGCCAAAAAAATGTTTGGGGGTTTGGTTAAGGTTATGGTTGACGTTGAGAAAAAGATTATTGCTGTTGATGCGCCAATGCATGCAGATTTGTTAGATTTATTAATTGAATCGGAAAATTCTGAGCCCAAAGATTTATGGGGAATTAATGTTTATCCTGAAAAAGCAGGAGAAGACTTTGTTGAGTTTGACTCTATGATGAATTTAAAACCCGGGCTTGGAAATAAAACAAGAGGGGTTGATAGTGAAGAAACGAGAAAAAAAATAATTGAAATTATTAGTAAATTAGTTAAAAGATAATGTTTTTTCATAAAGAACTTACAGAAAAAAAATGGCAAAGCTTGTCTTTTTTTGAACAAATGGCGAATATTGGAGCTGAAATTGGTAGGGCTATAAACTGGCGTAAAAAAGATATGGCGATAAGCACAGCTTCCTTGTACAGAGGGATTGAATTGCTGGACGCAACGATACAAGATAAAAAAAATAGAAAATCAAAGATGTTTGAGCTTTGCCGAGTGCGCGAGGCTTTGGTAGATTATTTTTGTTTTGACAACGTTTATGCCTCAACTGACGAAAAATGGAATGAATATTTTTATGGTTTTAACTATGCCGCGAGTTTAGGCCGTAATTAATTGTTGCAAAGAGTAGAAAGTTAAATTTTTTAAAAAATATGGCAGAACCAGAAAAACTAAAGGGTCCAGAAGATGGTGTATCAGAAACTTCATAGCAGTTGGAATTTTCTGATTTATTGAAAGAGGTGGCAAAAGGTGAAGAAGAACGTGTCAAAGTTGTTAGGTTGACAAAGATAGGCGAATCTGGACTTCATGTCGATGATCTAAGCGGAAACAAAATTGGAGAAATTGTAGATCGTGGCGACAGCAAATCCGAAGATTGGGGCGACCAACATCTTGGGCAGGTTCATAAACGTTTTTATGTCGGTGTAGGTTTGAATTATCAAAAAGATGGTAAACCGGTTAATGATGGTTTTGGAAACGAAACAGATACTTTTGAAGAGGCGAAAGGGATGGTATTAGATTTTTTGGGAAAGCATGGCTATAAAGTTGAGGAATAAATTCAAAGGCGAGTTAATTGATGAAAGACTCGCTTTTTGTTTATAGCAATAATTGAGGTATAATAAGAATATTAAATCACTGAAATATGAGTTTTGTACACATTCTTGTTATCTTTAGTGCGGTAATTAGTATTTTTGGTTCGTCTACATATATTTGGGACACTATAAAAGGGAAAACAAAACCAAACCGAGTATCTTGGTCATTGTGGGCATTAGCTCCAATTATAGCAACATTCGCCGCTTTGTCGGCGCACGCTGATGTGTGGGCAACTACTCGTGTATTTTTGTCGGGATTTATGCCTTTATTAATTTTTATCGCCTCATTTTTTAACAAAAAAAGTTTTTGGAAAATTACATTTTTTGATGCTATTTGTGGTGTTTTTTCATTTCTTGCAATAATAGTTTGGTTATTGATGGGTTCGGCACAATGGGCAATATTATTGGCGGTAATCGCAGATGGTTTTGCATCACTTCCAACAATGGTTAAAGGGTGGAAGCATCCTGAAACAGAAACAGGATTAACATTCGCACTCGGATTTATTGCTGTGCTTTTAGTTCTTCCATCAATTCCTGTTTGGGATATACAAAATTCAGCTTTTCAAATTTACCTTTTAATAGTTAATGCATTTTTAGTTTTTGCTATCTACGGTAGGCGGATTTTGGCTAAAGGATTTTTGTTTGTTAATAAAAATAAGGTATAATAAGTTAAATATAATTAATTTTAAAAAATAAACATATGTTCGGGATGAATAAAACAACGCTAAAGTTTTGCGATTTAAAAGGAAAAGTAGCAATTGTAACAGGGGGCGCCAAAGGAATGGGTAAGGCAGACTCACTAAAGCTTGCTTTAGCAGGAGCTAAAGTTGTATTGTGCGACATTGATGTTGCAGGATGCCAGCTGGTTGCCGACGAAATTAAAAAAAACAGGGGAGAAGCAATTGTGTTAAAATGTGACATTAGCAAAAAAGTGGATATTGATAGCGTGGTTGCCGAAACCCTAAAAAAGTTTGGTAAAATTGATGTTTTAGTAAACAATGCAGGAATTTATCCTTCTGAGCCATTTTTGCAAATGTCAGAGGCAAATTTTGCAAAAGTAATTGATGTAAATTTGAAGGGTTCTTTCATGATGGCCCAAGCATGTGCAAAAGAAATGGCAAAACAGAAATCCGGATCAATAATAAATATTGCTTCAATTGCAGCAATAAAGGGTTTCCCTGGGCTTTCTCATTATTGCGCCTCTAAGGGTGGGATAGTAATGATGTCAAAAGTTATGGCTGTGGAACTTGCTCCATTAGGGATAAGGGTAAATGTTGTTGATCCTGGAGCAATTGATACTCCTGGCACTCACGCCATGGAAATGAAGCCAGAAGACAAACAAGCAATGGTTGGTGGAGTCCCCATGAAGAGGTGGGGCACAGCAGAAGAAATTGCAAACGCAGTACTATTTTTAGCTTCAGATGAGTCTTCTTATATGACAGGTTCGGAAATTGTAGTTGACGGTGGCTGGGTTGCTGGCTAATGCCAGCAAGACAGACGCCAAAAAAGGGGGTCGGGGAAATTGGGTATTTCCCCGTGTAGGAAATTATTCAAAACCGAGGGTTTTGAAGGAGCGAGGAACGAGCGACGGGGGTTGGGTTGCTGGGTAATATTAAGTAAATATTATTAAATAAAAAAATTATGGCTACAGAAGCATATTGCGTAAAATGTAAAGCAAAAGGGGAAATGAAAGACCCAAAAGAAGTTGAAATGAATGGCAAGGGCGGGAAAAAACGTTCAGCCATGACCGGAACCTGCGTAAAGTGCGGAACAAAAATGTTTAAAATAATGGGTCTAAAAAAATAAGTAAAATGAAAAAGAAATATCTCTTCTTTTTATCAGCGTTTCTTTTAGCGCTGAATTTTTTTTGTTGGAGGGAGGTTTTTGCCTTGGCAGAGCCACAAAATTTAGTTGTAGATTTTTTAAGTGTAGGACAGGGAGACTCGGCTTTTATACAAACGCCCGAAGGCCATCAAATTTTAATTGATGGGGGGCCAGGATCAGCAGTTCTGGAAAAATTATCGGCTTTAATGCCTTTTTGGGATAAATCAATTGATTTAATAATTTTAACGCATCCTGAAAGCGATCATATGCAAGGAATTTTGGAAGTTTTGCAAAGATATAAAGTAGATAATTTTTTGTGGACAGGAGTTGTAAAAAACGATGCCGAAAATAAAAAACTGGCGGTTTTGCTGAAAAAATCTCAAGCTTCGAAAAATAATTTTTTAGCGGCTTTAAACTATTCTCAGCCAACAAAAATTATTACAGTGTCTCTGGGGCAAGAAGTAAAAGCCGGAAACGTTTTAATTGATATTTTGTACCCCTTTGAAAATTTAGCCGGAAAAGAATTGAAAAATACATCAAACGATACTTGCGTTGTTTCAAAAATAGTTTTTGGTAATAGTTCTTTCCTTTTTACCGGGGACATAAGTGCAGCGGCAGAAAAAGAGCTTGTTAATAATGCCGAAGTGGAATCTGACGTTTTGAAAATTGCGCATCACGGGTCTAAGTATTCAACAACTGATTTATTTTTAGGAAACGTTGCTCCAGAATATGCCGTGATTGAAGTTGGTAAAAATAATTATGGCCATCCAACGAGCGAGGTATTGAATCGTCTTGAAAAATTTGGTATAAAGATGCTTAGAACCGACAAAGACGGAGATGTAAAATTTGTCTCTGACGGAAATAATATACAATTAATAAAATAAAAAAATGAAAGACATTAGTTTTCCGGTATTTAAAACAAAGAGCCCTTCGGCGGGCTCAGGGCAAGCTAAAAAATTTGATTTAACCGACGGCAAAAGTCGAGAGGAATATTTTGAGTATAAATGTGGCCCAGAAATAAAAAAATTGCGAGAGTATTTGAAAAATAATACTTTTGTTGCCTATTTTATGGGTAAGAAAAGCGCAGGAAAAGGGACTTACTCTAAAATGTTTTCTGAAATAATTGATAAAGATAAAATTGCCCATTTTTCAGTTGGAGACATGGTGAGGTCTTTTGACGAAGTAATTCGTGACGTAGAAAAAAGAAAAGAATTGGTTACATTTTTGGAAAAAAATTATAGAGGGAAGGTGTCCCTGGAAGATATAATGAAATCTTTAGACAACAGAAGCACTAAAACCCTTTTGCCTTCTGAATTAATTTTGGCTTTGGCAAAAAGAGAAATTGTAAAATTGGGCAGAAAAGCAATTTTTATTGATGGGTTTCCGCGCGACCTAGACCAGGTTTCATATTCTTTATATTTTAGAGATTTAATTGACTACAGAGATGACCAAGACGTATTTATTTTGATTGATGTGCCAACGAACGTTATTGATGAAAGGGTAAAGTTTAGAGTTATTTGCCCTTTGTGTCAAACTTCAAGAAATTTAAAACTTTTGGCAACAAAAAAAGTTGAATATGATGAGTCTGATAAAAAGTTTCATTTGATATGCGATAATCCAAGTTGCCCTGGTGCCAGAATGGTTACAAAAGAGGGAGACGAACAGGGAATTGAGCCAATTAGAGCAAGATTGGAAAAAGATGAAATGCTTATAAAAGAAGCTTACAACTTGCAGGGAATTCCAAAAGTTTTATTAAGAAACTCAATACCTTTGAGTGAAGTTAAAGATGCCACAGATGACTATGAAATTACTCCAGAATATGTTTATAATTGGGATGGAAAAACGGTTACAACTTCTGAAAGACCATGGGAAGTCGAAGATGACGAAGGTACTAAATCAAATAGTTTAATGCCACCTCCAGTAGTAGTCTCGTTGATAAAACAACTTGTGCAAGTTTTGGGTTTGTAAGGACTTGACTCTGTTTTGTGCAGGTCTATAATTAAGTTAGCCCTAGTTGGGTGTGGAGTGAAAATTAAAACTTGATTCTAATTTATACTCCACACCCTGAGATTTCTAGTACAAACTTATATTTTTCGGGAGTCCAATATTTGTTCAGACCGTGGTTTGGACGTGAGGACACCCACTTAAATTTTCTCTGGAAAATCTCTAGGGCGATCAAATAAGCGATGGTTTCAGACTGTCGCTTTTTTGATGCCTGGTTTACCCCGTTAGAAGTTAGCTGACTTCTAACGGGGTTTACATTCATTTTTAAAAAAAGTATAATTAGTAATATAAATAAAAATATTATGAAAATTATAAAAATTTGTGATTTCATTACAAAGTACAGCATTTATGCATTAATTTTTTTGGTGCCAATTTTCTTTTTACCAAAAACTATAGATGTTTTAGATTTTAACAAGCAAGCCTTGTTGCTTGTTTTAGTTTTTATTTCTCTTTTTTCTTTTATGTTAAAGACGCTAGTTGTAGGAAGAATTGAAATTAAGAAGAATCCTTTAAATATAGTTGCTGGAGTTTTATTTTTATCATATATTTTTTCAACAATTTTTTCGGTATATAGGCATGGAAGTTTTTGGGGTGTGCCTCAACAAACATCTGAGAGCGTAGTTGCAATTATTTGCTTTTTGCTATTTTACTTTTTAGTGAGTAATGTTTTTTCAAAAAAAGAAATTTTGACATCGATAATTATTCTTTCTTTTTCGGCTACAATTGCAGAATTTTTTGGCGTTTTACAGCTTTGTGGCATATTCATTTTGCCGTTTGACTTTGCTAAGTCTTCAGCTTTTAATTTATTGGGATCTGTTGGTAGTTTGGGTATTTTTACAGCAGTCCTTTTTCCGTTAGCAATTATGCTTTTAATAATAGTAAAAAAATGGTGGCGCATTATATTCGCAATAGAAATAATTCTTTCTGCTGCAATATTTTTTCTAATTGGTTATCCTGTAATTTGGTGGATTGTTATAATTGGATCTGCCTTGGTTTTAATGATGGGAACAATAAAAAGCAGTCTTTTCGACGGTAGATGGATGGTTTTGCCAATGTTTTTTCTTGCAGTATCTTTATTCTTTGTTCTTGTTAACCCTCAAATTAACTGGCTACCAGAAAAACCAAATGAGATATTTCTTTCGCAGGGTGCTGGCTTTAATGTGGCCCTACAAACAATAAAAGAAAAGCCAATCTTTGGATCAGGCTTAGGGACATTTTCTTACGACTTTTCAAAATTTAAAAACCCAGATTTTAGTAAAAGTGCATTGTGGAACGTAACTTTTAATAAATCATCTTCAAGAATTTTAAACAATTTAGCTACTACTGGCGTAGTTGGATTTTTGGCAATTTTGGCTCTTATTATTACTCCTTTATTTTATGGAATTAAATTTTTTATTTTCAGGAAAAAATATGCGGTGGATGATTTGGCAAACAAAACATATGACATTTTACTTTTAGGTTTGTTAATTGGTTTGGTTGAATTGGGAGTTTCTCAACTGCTTTATAATTCAAGCGTTGTAATTGATTTTGTTTTATTCTTTATGATAGCTGTAGTATCTGGTCTTGTTTTTAGTGGGAAAAAGGAATATGAACTTAAATCTTCTTCTTTGTTTACGCTAGCTACAACATTTGTTTTCACATTGGTTTTTATTTTTGGTCTGGGAATTTTAATATTAAATGGTCAAAGATATTTAGCAGAGGTCAACTATTATAAAGCTTTGTCATTTTATCAAGCTGGGCAAAAGATAGATGGCTTGAGAAAACTAGAAGTTGCTGCAAGTATCAACCCCTCATCAGATCTATATTTTAGACAATTATCACAAGCCTATTTGTTAAGTTTACAAGAAGAATTACAAAACAATAAATCAGAAAATCCTACAGATGAAGAGAAGGCAAAGGTTCAAACTCTTGTGGCAAATTCTGTAAACGCCGGTAAAATTGCTACAGACATAAATCCTAATGATTCAAATAATTGGTCCTCACGTGGATATGTTTATCAAAGCTTAATTAATATTTTAAGTGATGCTTCAAACTGGGCAGTGGCTTCTTACGACCAAGCTTTAAAATTAGATCCAAATAATCCATATTTATTTTTTCAAGAAGGGAATATATACCTAACAAACGCAATTGGGTTAGCAACAGATAAAGCAGAGCAAAAAAACCAATTACTAGCTAAGGCTCAAGAGCAACTTGAAAAAGCAGTTGCTTTAAATCCAAATTATTCAAATGCGCTATATTCTTTAGGTATTGTTTATGACAGCTTAGGACAAAAAACTAAATCCATAGATGCATTTACAAGATTACAACAGTTGAATCCTCAAAATACGGATATACCTAAAATATTGGCGAATTTAAGGGCAGGAAGGTCGGCTTTACAGTCGGCAACCATTCCTACTGAAGCGCCATCGAACGGGGACAATAACCCAATAAAATAAATCTCAAAACAAGATAGTTATCCACAGTGTTGACTATTGTTTTTTGTGTTAAAATAAAAGAATAATTATAGGTAAAATTTCTAGAGGGATTTTTGATATAAAAAAATGCCCCAAAAAAAGAAGAAAATACGTGTAAAGGTTAAGCTGAAAAGAAAGATATATAAAACCCGGGAGAAGGGCACTGTTTTGTGTACTAAAAAAGTTCTAAAAGAAAAGTCAGATAGTATTTTTGATTCACAAGTTGGAAAGACCGACGCCTTGTTTATTGATATTTCAAAACCAAGCGTTGAAGAAGAGGTTTCGCAAGAAGCAGTATTTTTGCAGGAGATTGTTCAGCCTGCAATTGCAATAAACAATAATATTTTGCCATTACCATCCAAAAAACCATTTTGGAAAAAGTTTTTTACATTAAATAACAGATTTTTTTCAGTTTTAGTTGGTTTGATTTTTGCCGGTGTTTTTTGCGCAGGAGTTTACGTTTTTGCTGTCCCCCCTGCTAGTCAATATAGTCCTGGTGAAACGTTAGATCCTAATTGTGCTCCTGGGGCAACAAATTGCACAGTTACAGCTTTGGCAAACTATTCATTTGGTTCAAATAATTTTTCTGGTGCAGGTAATTTTTCTACCACTGGCTTGGGAACCTTTGGCGCTGGCGGAGTTTTAGGAATAGATGACGCTACAAATACTGCTGGTACATTAAAATTGTTTAGCGCGGGAGCGAATAATTATTATACAACCTTCACCGCCGGAACGCAGATACAAAATATTTCTTATACTTTACCGGTTGATGATGGAACCGCAAGTCAATTTTTGCAAACCAACGGTTCAGGAGTTTTAAGCTGGGCCGGTGCTACTGCTAGTGCTGGTGGGACAGAGGGTCAGGTTCAATTTAATTACGGAGGAGCACTAGGTGGGGCAGCAAAATTGACATGGGACTCAGCAAGCAATGTTTTAGCAATAAAATCTGGAAATCCTTTAAGATTGTGGAATTCTGCTGATAGCAACCTTATGGACATATCTTTTGGTAGTATAGCAACGAGTAGCGGAGGGCTACGTATTGATTTAGCAGCTGGTATGGGAGACTTAGAGTTAGCAGGAGATATGGTTCCTTATGTAGATCAATCATACACTCTTGGATCTAATAGTAAAGTTTGGACAGAAGTGGATGCAATAGCTGGTATTTTTGGTAAAGACTACCCTGGAGGAACTATAAATGCAGGAGGTATAGTGAAGCTTTGGAGTCTTGGCGATAATTCATATTATACAACCTTAACTACCGGGATACAATCAGCCAATGCAACCTATACCTTGCCAACTGCTATGCCGGCAACAAGCGGTTATGTTTTATCTTCAACAACCTCTGGCACCATGTCTTGGCTAGCAACTTTGACAAACCCAATGGTAACTGACTTGAATATGAATGGTTTTTTTATCACTAATGGAATTCAGCCGGGTGATTCTAATTTTATAGGTATTGCCGCTGGATATAATGCCAACAGTGCTTCTAGCTCTAATTTTTTGGGTACTGCAGCCGGGCGCTCCGCCACAAGCGCTTATGGATCTAATTTTTTGGGTGGATTTGCTGGGGAAAATGCAACAAACGCACATGATTCAAACTTTTTAGGAGTTTCTGCTGGTCAGGGCGCAACAGGCGCATCTTTTTCTAATTTTTTTGGGAATTATGCTGGTGGCTCGGCAACAAGCGCTGTTGGTTCTAATTTTTTTGGTGCTACTGCTGGTTACAACGCAACCGGAGCATATAGTTCTAACTTTTTAGGCTCTAATGCTGGCAATGGCGCAACTTATGCTAATGACTCTAACTTTTTAGGAGATTCAGCTGGAAAAGATGCAACTGGCGCCCATAACTCAAACTTTTTAGGTGTTTTCTCTGGCTATAGTGCAACTGGCGCCCATAACTCAAACTTTTTAGGTGTTTACTCTGGCTATGGTGCTACCTTTGCCACGGACTCTAACTTTTTTGGATCTTCTGCTGGCGATGGTGCAACTATTGCTTATTATTCTAATTTTCTAGGATATCAAGCTGGCAAAAGTGCAACTAGTGCGCACGATTCTAACTTTTTAGGTAATACTGCAGGTTATGGCGCAACTGGCGCTCAAAATTCTAATTTTCTTGGTCTTTCTGCAGGTAGTGGGGCGACTAATGCCTCTTTTTCTAATTTTTTTGGGAACGTTGCCGGGCTTGACGCAACTGGCGCTCATGATTCTAACTTTTTTGGTAATTATTCTGGCAATGGAGCAACCAGTGCCTATAACTCTAATTTCATGGGATATGCTACTGGCGCTACTGCAACAAACGCCAATGACTCAAATTTTTTAGGATATAATGCGGGACACGGAGCAACTTATGCCAATAATTCTAACTTTTTTGGGGCCAGTGCCGGTTCTTTTGCAGTCAATGCGGCCAACGCAATATTTATTGGTTCTTATGCCGGAGTTAGTGATTTGGTCAATACAGTTTCCAGTGGGACTGCAATTGCAATTGGAAGATATTCTGGTACGGGGGGATTTAAAGATTCTGTGGCAATTGGACACGGTGTAATTAACTCGGCTATTAATGAAATCAATCTTGGAAACGCAGTAAAAATAACCGGGATATATGCTTCAGACACACAGTCTTCGGCCCTGCAAGCAGGAGCTACAATGCAAATTGGTGGACTTTACAATTCTAGCGGATCCGGGCATGCAGTTGGAGTAACCAGTACTGGTGTTCTTTACGACAAAGATGCTTCTTCCATAAGGTTTAAAACAGATATTAAGCCAATGGAAGCTGATTGGTTAAAAATATTACAAGCACAGCCAAAAACATTCACTTACATAAGTTCGGGGGCACAAGGAATTGGTTACATTGCCGAAGATTTTGATGCTTTGGGCTTGAAAGATTTAGTGAGCTACGACAAAGAAAATCAGCCAGATGCCATAAACTATGACAGAATTCCTCTTTATTTGCTTGAGGTTTCAAAACAGCAACAAATAGACATTAATGCCTTAAAACAGAGATTGGGTATGAGTGGAGAAAGCGTTGCGGTAAGCCCGGCTGGTACGGTTGGCTCGGGAGATGTTTTGGGAGTTTTCGACCAATCAATACAAACTTCAATTGCTAAATTGGGAGCTAATTTAACCGGTGGCATAATGTCGCTAAAAGAAATAATTGCAGATAAAGCAACAATTAAAACAGCAAAAATTGAAAAAATAGAAATGGTTGATTCAGCAACCGGAGACGCTTATTGTACTTGGATTGAAAATGGAGAATGGCAAAAAGTAAAAGGTGATTGTGCGACAGCGACACCAGACATTAGTATCCAAACTCCATCCAATGTAGAAGTAAGTGAAAATGTATCTCAAAAAATAGAACAAATAGCTCAACAACAAGAAGAAAATCAGTACGCCCTTCAAGAAACTAAAAAGGCCTTGCAAGAAACTCAAAATGTAGCAGAACAAGTGCAACAAGAAGTTCAACAAGTTCAAGAACAATTGCAAAATTTAGAAATTGTTTCTGCGTCTTTTATTACCGACATTAATGTTGTTTATGGAACAACTATTAGTGAAGTTAATTTACCTGCAAACATAAATGTTGTGTTGAGCGACAATTCAGTCCAAAACTTGGGGATTGTATGGGACAAAGGGACACCAGAATATGATGGCAATACAGCTGGAATTTATGTTTTTTCAGGAACACTAAGTTTACAGACTGGAATTACCAATACAAATAATGTTAAGGCAACAGTAAATATAATAGTAGCCATACAGCAGGTTGCAGAGGAAATTCAGCCAGAAGAACAGCCGGTGCAAAATCCATTAGAGCCAGTTAGTGATCTCATCCAAAACGCTTCTTCTAGTTTGTTGAATGGAGCGTGGGAATTTGTAAGGTGGATATTTAGTTCTGGATTAAAGTCAACTTCATATGTGCCAATTGTCCAAAAATCTAGTGCTGGTTTAATGAATGCATCAGCAACTTTTCAATCTTGGCTAGCATTAGAAGCCAATTCAATATCGGCCGGTCTTTTTATGCCAATAGCTAAATTGTTACAATGAACAAGATTGCTTTAACATTTTCATTATTTTTTAGTTTTTTGGTTTTTATTTTTTTTGCTTGCCTACCGGCAGGCACGGTTTTTGCTACTACTAGCGGTTATGCCTGGGCAAGCAATGCTGGCTGGATAAATTTTGGTTGCTTAAATTGTAATGTTCAGGTGTCAGACAGCGTTATAACCGGTTATGCTTGGAATGAAAATTACGGTTGGATTAATTTAAATCCAGCAACAAGTGGTGTGAAGAATACGATAGCAGGAGTTCTTTCTGGATATGCTTGGGGAGAAAATGTTGGCTGGGTTAATTTTAGCGGAGTTAATATAAATTGCTCGGGTGTATTTACAGGAAACGCGACTGGTGATATAGTTGGTACACTTAATTTTAATTGTGCTAATTGTGATGTTCAAACAGATTGGAAGCCATCTTCGGGTTGTGGTGGAGGAGGTGTTTTTCACAATGAATGCAACGCGCAACAGTGTATTGTTGTAAGTGGTGGTGGAATAAATCAATGTAATAATGACAACAACTGCTCTATTGCCTGTGTTATAAATACTGATTGTGGGACCGATGGATTTGTTGATTCACCATTTTGTCAAAATGGAAATGTATATCAAAATTACACTACCTACACTTGTAATAACGCTGGCGCGATAAACTCATCTTGCACAAGCGCCACAGTGGCGCAATTAAAAACAACGTGCACTCAAAACCAAGTTTGTGACAATGGCGTCTGTTTAAATCAAAGTATTGCTTGTACTGCCAACACAGACTGTGGAATAAATGGATATGCTAATTCACCATTCTGCCAAGATGGAAACGTGTATCAAAGTTATACTACCTACACTTGTAATAATGCCGGTGCAATAAATTCATCATGTTCTAGTGCTACAGAAGCACAATTAAAAATAACTTGTATTGTCGGCGAAGTTTGCAATGATGGCAGTTGCACCAGCCAAAATAATTCGCATAACGAATGTAATGGTTCACAATGTATATCGGTTTCTGGCATTGGCATCAATCAATGTTTAAGTGATAGTGACTGTCAGCAGGGATCAGTACACAACGAATGTAATTCACAAAAGCAATGCGTTGCAGTATCTGGTTCTGGTGAAAACAAATGCCAAACCGATAGTGATTGTGACGGCGGAGGCGGAATAATTGAAGAATACCATAACGAGTGTAATGCGCAAAAACAATGTGTTCTTGTAAGCGGTTCTGGTGAAAACAAATGCCAGAGTGATGATGATTGTAATAAAACAACTGAAACAATAATCGAAACAATAATAGATAGAGTAGTTTTGCCGGAGCCAGTTAGGGTTGTTTTAGATGAAACAAAAAAAATAGTTGAAATACCTAGAGTTTCAGCAACTGCTAAAACTATTTCAACGGTTGGACTTGTTGTAGCAACTGTTGCTATGGGGTCGTTTATATCTTTTTCGCTATCTGAACTGTTATTAGTTTTATTAAGATTTCTTGGTTTTATATTGACAGCCTTTGGTTTTAAGAAAAGAGTTTCTCCATGGGGCGTTGTTTATGACTCTGTTACAAAGCAACCATTAGATCCGGCATATGTTGTTTTGAAAAACCTACAAGGAGTTGAAGTCTCTTCAGCCATTACAGACCTAGACGGGCGCTATGGATTTTTAGTTGATCCTGGTGTTTATAATATGAGTGTTAGTAAAACTAACTATGCTTTCCCGTCGCATAAGCTTGCCGGAAAAATTAGTGATGAATTGTATTCAGATCTTTATTTTGGTGAAAACATAGAAGTAAAGTCTAAAGGAGAGGTAATTGTCAAAAACATCCCTCTAGATCCTTTGAAATTTGATTGGAACGAGTTTACAAAGAAGAGCAAAAAATTAATGAGATTTTATTCTAAATGGGACATTTGGACTAGAAGAATTTATGATTTGTTATATATTGTAGGTTTTGTTGTTGCTATTATCTCTTATGTATTTGCGCCCTATCCATATAACACAATCATAATGTTGTTATACCTTGTTCTATTATTATTTAGAGCCTTCGGTTTGAAACCAAAGGCGTATGGTTATATAATAGATAAAACAACCGGCGCTCCATTATCTTTTGCTATAATTAGAATTTTAGTGCCAGATTTAGGCGTAGAAATTGCCTCTAAATCTGCTGATAGATATGGAAAGTATTATTGTCTCGTTCCGCCAGGCAAATATATTGTTAAAATAGAGAAGAAAAATGACGACGGTTCTTATTCGTTATTTTACACGTCTGGAATTATGGACACCTCTAAGAAAGGAATAATAAATAAAATTTTCAAAATTTAACATGTTAAACAATATTATCTTTTGTAAATGTAAATTAATTAAGTTATAATAAATTATCAAAAATTAAACAAAAGAATATGGCTAAAAAATACAATGCTAAAAAGATAAAAATTAATGATATTAATTCTACTGGTCGGCCTAGCACAGTAGCATTTTTTTCTGTCATAGTTTTATTATCTTTTTTAGTTTGTTTTTCCGCTGTTAGGGCTGGTTCCTTGACCCCGTCGTCAACTCCGGCCGCCACAATGTATACCTTACAGGATATCTATACAAGATTAACCACTAACGCCGTAGCAGGCAGTCACAGCTTAGGCCCCTCAACCAGTCCGGCTGGGACAATGTACACATTAACGCAAATCTACGGCGCTATTCCGGTAATTGATGCCTCAAAGGTAAAACTAAACACCAGTTATTTGGGCGTTGATGGTACACTAGTTCCTTCTGGAGGAAACGCCACCACAGCTCAGGTTTGTTCGGGACAAACATTTTACGGTGATAGTCAGACCAACTGGACTTTAGCCACAGGAGCTTTATCTCCCGATGCTTCAAAAATGTTAGATACCGCCACTTACTGCGGAACAACAGGATCTATTACCTCGGGCTCCAACGTAACCGTAACTAGTAGTACTCCTACATCTATACCTACCGGATATTATTCTGGCAATACATGTTCAGCTGCCTTAATCGGCGGAACAGGAATCGCCGCTGCCAACGCGCAGGTTTTGTCAGGTTACTATGCCTACACCAGCAACGGAACAGCTCTGACCGGTTCAGCTACCGCAGGATATGCTTACGGCGACAGTTCGGCGGCCAATGTTTTAACAACTGCCGCGGGTAATGGTGGTGCAAGCTCATACAACGCCACAAACCTAACCACCTCAACCGTAAAGAACGGCGTTGCGTTTGGCGTCGGCCTTACGGGAGCCTACACAGGAGCTCTCACCTGGAACACCACTGCCGGATTTACTCTTTGCTGGGACGCCAACCAAGGCTGTACCAACGGCAACGGAGCTGTCTATAACTCGGGCAACACGGTTCTTCTGGGCGCCGTAGAATATTGCAAATATCTTATGTCAAATGGCTCAACCATTGCCGCTACGCAGCAGGATATCTGGCGTTTGCCCACAGAATCAGAATTGTTAGCATCATTATCTGACCAATTTATTATATCTCCTCCGACACAAACAGGTTTCGCATCAACTCCGGTTATTGGTCAGGTTCGCCCTATGATAGCAGTAATGCCTGGTTCGCCTTCTACTACGACGGCCTCGTCGATAGCAACTATGCCAATAAGAGCAATCAGAATAATGTCCGGTGTGTCCACTAGTATTCAAAAAATAACATTACTAAACATTTAACATTCTCTAGAAAATGACCCGAGCACGGGCATTTTCTAGAGAGAAAGAGTATTAAATAATGTCCCAGTATTCTAATTTGCCAATATATAACTCGGCGGTGAACTGCCTGAAAGATTTTTACCAAAGAATACCCAAGTTTGCCAAACAATACAAATATCTGCTGGGCGGAAAGTTGATAGAATACAATATAAAGATAATTTCATTGATATTTGAGACAAGCAATTCAAGAGACAATGGAGAAAGAATAATGTTAGTAGATGAAATCGCGAAAAACCTAGATTTGTTATTAATACACACAAGAATCTGCAACGACTTGAAACAGTTCGGCAAAGAGGATTCATATTTGTATGTCTCTGAGAATTTAATTGATATTTCTAACCAAGCCGAGAAGTGGAAAAAATATCTTGCCTAGTAGCAAGATATCCCCAGAATTTGCCGGTAAGTAAATCCGGCGAGCGAGGGAAATGAATACAATGCCCGCCCTTGAAACTTATTGAAATTAAATAAGAAGAGGATAGATGCGATAAGCATAAGTCGGGGATTCAGAAAATCTAGGAGGTTTCGCAGACAACACCAATTATTGGTCAGGATCACCCTATGATAGCAGTAATGCCTGGAACGCCAACAACAACAACGGCAACGTCAATAACAACAATGACAATAAGAGCAATCAGAATAATGTCCGATGTGTCCACTAGTACTCATTCTGCTTCTGCTTGGTTAGAAATATGGATACCGTATTTACGAAAGAAAAATTATTTAGAGCATATCTTGCCTGCAGAAAAACAAAGAAGAATACGGCAAATGCGCTAAGATTTGAAATTAACCGAGAGAAAAATCTTTTTAAGCTTTTAAGAGAACTCCAGTATGGAACTTACAAAATATCCCGCCACATCTGTTTTATAGTCACAGAGCCAAAACCCAGAGAGATATTCGCAGCGGATTTTAGAGATAGGGTTGTGCATCACCTTCTTTATAACGAAATATACCAGCTGTTTGAAAAAGATTTCATTGAAAATTCGTTCGCCAATAGGATAGGCAAGGGCACGCACAAAGGAGTTGAAAAGCTGAAAGAATATTTAAAAGAAGTCCCAAGAGACGCCTATTATCTAAAATTAGATATTAAAAGCTTTTTTTGCTCAATAAACAAGGACATTTTATTCAAAATAGTTTCTGGAAAGATTATTAAAGCAGAAAAGCCCGATTATTGGAAGAAAGAAATTTTATGGCTGGCTAAAAAGATAATTTATCACGACCCAACGGCAGATTATATTTTCAAAGGAAACCAAAAATTAAAGGAATTAATACCAAAAGAAAAATCGCTATTTTATTCAAACGGAAAAGGACTGCCCATAGGAAACCTAACAAGCCAGTTTTTTGCCAATGCGTATTTAGACAAATTAGACCAATTTATTTATTCGCTCGGACATAGATATTACATACGATACGTTGACGACTTCATTATTTTAGGAGGAGAATGGATTATATTTGAATTACCCAGAATAAAAGAATTTTTAAAAGACAATTTAGATTTAAAAATCAGCGAGGGGAAAATAGAGTTCCAGGCGGCAAAAAGAGGAATAGATTTTTTAGGATATTATATAAAACCCAGTTATGCTTTAGTGAGAAGAAAGGTGGTTGCTAGGTTCAAAAGAAAACGGTATAATTTAAGGAATCAGAGCACTGAAAAAATTCTGGCAACGATAAATTCGTATTTCGGACACTTCGGCCACGCAAGTAGTTATAGATTAAGAAAAAACATCTGCAAAAATTTACCCAATAAATTAAAAGAAATTTTAATTCCCGAATTGGAGTATAGTTATTTAAAAATTGCATGAAACAGTCCATGAAATACTGAAATGGCTGAAATGGGGTCGGCCACGATTAATGGCAACGATAGTTATCCACATACCAGTTATTTGACAGAATTTATGGTATTATGATACCATATATTATATGGAATATAAAAGAAAACAAAATATAGTCAGTGTTTTAGAACCAAAAAGAGCTTTAGTTATATACGGACCAAGACGAGTTGGTAAAACAACCATGCTTGAGGAATATATAAAAACCCAAGCCGAGAAAAAAGTCTTCTCCTCAACCGGCGACGATATTAAGCTAAGAAATATATTTCAGTCTGAGGAGCGAAATCGGATTTTGGATTTTGCCCGCCCTTATGATTTGATTGCCATAGATGAAGCCCAATTTATACCCTCTATTGGTTTGGGAACAAAAATGATGGTTGACGCTTTCCCCGAGAAAAATATTATTCTTACCGGTTCCTCGTCGCTTGATTTATCAAATAAAATTGGCGAGCCTTTGACTGGCCGTCATTTCACTTTAACCTTGTTCCCTTTTTCCCAAGGAGAAATGAGCGCTAGCCGTTTTGAAATTGAAAATGAATTAGAAAAGTTTCTTATTTACGGATCTTATCCGGAAATTTTAAATGAACCGGATGTTGAAAAAAAGAAGAAAATTTTGATGGAATTAGTGGCCTCATATTTATTTAAAGATGCTTTGGCGTTAGAGGCTGTGCGTTCGCCTGATACTCTTTTGAATATTGTGAAGTGCTTGGCTTTTCAGGTGGGCAGCGAAGTATCTATTAATGAAGTGGCTAAGACGGCTAAAACCGATGTTAAAACTACCGCTAAATATATTGATTTGTTAGAAAAAATGTTTATTATAAAAAGAGTCCGCGGATTTAGCCGTAATTTACGAAATGAAATATCTAAAAAAGCCAAATACTATTTTTTAGATAATGGGGTGCGCAATGCTATCATTTCGCAATTTAATACCTTATCTTTACGCGATGATGTTGGCGCTTTGTGGGAGAATTTTATTTTTATGGAATTAATGAAAAAAAGCAATATTACCGGAGCTTTTGATAATTACTATTTTTGGCGAACGCATACTGGCCAGGAAATAGATATTATTAAAGAGTCCAATGGTGTTCTAACTGCTATTGAATGTAAATGGTCAGTGGGAAATACTCCGGTTCCGTCTTTATGGAAAGAAGCATATCCTGATGCCAGTTTTAAAATTATAAATCGTTGTAATTATTTGGATTTTGTCCTTTAAGCAGAAGTAAATAGAGTCAGCCATAATTTGTTAAAATTTATGAAAAAACTGTGTAATTTAATATTTATCTTCCCTATTTTTGCTTTATTGTTTTTTGTTTCTCCATCTTTTTCTTTTGCTTCAACTACTAACGGCACAATTGACAGCTCCAATAAATACGCTTGGTCGGAAAACGCCGGTTGGATTAATTTTGGAACAACTCAAGGCAATGTAATTGTAACTGCCAGCGAACTAACTGGATATGCTTGGTCGGAAAACCTTGGCTGGATTTCTTTAAACTGCTCTAACGATAATTCCTGCGCCACATCCAACTACAAAGTAGCTAACGACGGGAAGGGAGTTTTGTCCGGTTATGCTTATGGAGAAAATGTCGGCTGGATAAACTTTGGTCCCACTGGCGGAGGAGTATCTATTAGCACTTCTACCGGAGAATTTTCCGGATACGCTTGGGCAGAAAACACCGGCTGGATTGTTTTTGATTGCGCCACTTCTGCTTGCGTTAAAACCGATTGGAGACCATTAAGCGGTGGAGGAGGGTTGCCGGCAGGAGCATACAACCTGCCAACCATACCTGTAGGAGGATTTAAGATTTTAATTAACCAAGGCGCAAGCGCAACTTCAAACAGAATTGTAAATTTAACTTTTAATGCCGGCAGTGATGTTAAAAAAATGGCAATTTCTAATTCAGCGGGATTTGAAGACGCTGGGCAGGAAAATTATGCAACGACAAAAACCTGGACCTTGTTACCAAACGACGGAGTAAAAACTGTTTATGTCAAATTCTATACTTCTTATGGCCAACCATCACAAACAGTTTCTGGTAGTATTATTTTAAAAGGTTCAATTGTTTCAAGCACTTCAACAGGTTGCATGTCATACAGCAACGTTAGTGATCAAATAACCTGTCTTACAAGCTTAATTGCGCAACTGACCCAGCAGATAGCTCAGTTAACCAACGCGTTCACTCAATCGTTGCAATATGGATCTAATGGCAGTCAAGTTGTTTTACTACAAGATGTTTTAAAGAAGTTAGGCTTCTTCCCTCAATCTATCCAATCTAACGGTAACTTTGGATCAGCCACTCTTAAAGCTGTTGAAGATTTCCAAATTCATTACAACATTGCTCAGCCCGGCGTTGCTGGGTATGGCCGAGTAGGACCCAAAACCAGACAGATGTTAAATCAATTGGATTAGTAGCGTTAATGGCAGGTGCGCAATTAGATTTGTATAATGAGTTACATTTTTAGAATTTAACATGTCAAACAACAACAAAATACTTTTATTAAAACTGATTAAAATTATTTCTTTTTTAATTTTTATCAACATTTGTTTATTTCTGTTGATGTTTTTGGAGTCATTTCTTTTTGCTAAATTTGGATTTTATTATGTACTTGTGACAATATTTTTTGCATCCATTGCGTTGCTTTACTTGTTTGGTTTTTGTAAAAATATGCCCTTGTTTGTAAATAGTAAGAAAACAACCGCAACAAACACAGAGTTTATTTTAATGGTTGTGCATAAATTAAGAACTTCCTTGTCTGGCATAAAGTGGTCTTTAAAGATGTTTCTCGATGGAGATTTTGGCCAAATTAACAAAGAGCAAGAAGATATTGTTAAAAAGGTATATCAAAAAACTAATGTTACAATTTCTTCGGTTGACGATTTGTTGGATTTATATAGCATTGCAGACGGCGTTCATGTTTACAACATGAATTTGTCTGACGTTGAAGGAATAATTCAAGCAGTGGTTGACGACTATAAAGAGGCTATAAAAAATAAAAATATAAAATTTAGTTTTGAAAAAATTGGAGAGTCAAATGATAGTCAGGTAATAAAAAATTCTACCATAGCAATGCTAGATAAAGATGCTATGGGGGTAGTTATGCAAAATCTTTTAGATAACGCAATAAAATATACTCCGGCAGGAAACGATATTAAAGTCTCTTTAAGAATTGTTGATAAAACAATAGAAATTCAAGTTAAGGATTCTGGTATTGGAATACCAAAACAAAAACAGGGCCAAATATTTAATAAATTCTTTAGAGCTGAAAACGCTATTAAAATAGAACGCTCTGGAATGGGTTTGGGTCTTTTTGTTGCTAAAAATGTTATTGAAGATCACAAAGGTAAAATTTGGTTTGAGTCTCAAGAAAACAAAGGAACAACCTTTTTTGTAAGTTTGCCAATTGCTTTTGCAAAGAAAGTATAATACTATTAAACAAAGGCCCTTGTGGCTATTAAAAAATATATGTCAAAACAAATTTTAATAATTGAAGACGACGAATTTTTCAGAGAGTTAATTGCGAAAAAATTAAACAAAAGCGGTTTTGAATTTTCTTTGGCTATTAATGGTCAGGAGGGCGTAGAAAGAATGAAAACAGATAAACCGGCACTGGTCTTTTTAGATATTCTTTTGCCAGACGTAGATGGCTTCGATATTTTGACAAAAATAAAAGCTGATAAGGAAATTTCTTCTATTCCAATTATTATATTATCTAACTTGGGGCAAAAAGAGGACATCGATAAAGGCTTAGAGCTTGGAGCAACCGACTACTTGATAAAAGCACAAATAGACCTAGATGAAATTGTAGAGAAGATTAAAAAATATATATAAATAAAAAATCCCCTCCGACCACAATCGGAGAGGATTTTTTTTGTCGGGCTGCTGGGAATATTATACCTTGCTTGTCCTTTTAATGCATTTGGCGCAAGCCAAAACTCTTTTGCCAGATGGCAACTTAACCCATTGAAGATTTGGGTATTTTCTCCTTTTAGTGGTTGGGTTATATTTTCCTCTTAGTTTCACGAGAACCGTGTTCATTGAGGAATGTTTTTTGCAAATTGTACAAATTTTTTCTGCCATATTTTTTAGTTTTTGATTTAATGCTGTTATATTAACACCTTCTTTCCTTTTTTGCAAGACGTGCTATTATAATAGAATAAATATGTTCACCATTGATATCTTATTAATTTTTCAACTGATTATCCTAATTTTTTCTGTTATGATACACGAAATCGCTCATGGAAGCGTGGCTTATTCTTTGGGCGACCACACAGCAAAAAATGAGGGGAGATTGACTTTAAACCCTTTAAAGCATATAGATTTATTTGGTTCTATAATTTTACCATTGCTCTTATTTTTATCTTCAAGCCCATTTTTATTTGGATGGGCAAAACCCGTTCCTGTTAATCCTTATAATTTCAGAGATAAAAAATACGGTGAAATTAAGGTTTCAATTGCTGGCCCCGCCTCTAATCTTTTGTTAGCAATTATTTTTGGGTTGATATTAAGATTTGTTTCAAACGATTTATTTAGTTTTATTGTTTATATTAATATATGGCTAGCAATTTTTAATTTAATACCAGTGCCACCATTAGACGGTTCTTGGATTTTATTTAGTCTTTTGCCGGCTAGATTTGAGAGGTTTAAATTCTTTTTGAAACAATATGGAATTGTTATATTAATGGCGTTAATTTTGTTTGGAGGTTCTTTTTGGTTTTCAATAACAAACTTTATTTTTCAATTAATCACCGGAAAGATGTTGACATTGTAACTATATTTTGATAGACTATTAAATACATAAGCGCTAAGCGCTTTTTAATATATGCCTACAATACATCAGTTAATGAAGAAAAATCGTAAGCCCATAAAAAAGCACAAGAAAACTGTTGCTTTAGATTTTGGTTTCAACGTTTTGAGAAACAGACCATCAAATTATCATTCTCCATTTAAAAGAGGAGTATGCATAAAGGTTTTCACACAAACACCAAAAAAACCAAACTCAGCTTTGAGAAAAGTTGCAAGGGTAAAATTATCAAACGGAATGGAAGTAACAGCTTACATTCCAGGAGAAGGACACAACTTGCAAGAGCACTCAATTGTTTTAATTAGAGGAGGAAGAGTTAAAGATTTACCGGGAGTAAGGTATCACATTGTTAGAGGAATTTTGGATACAGCCGGAGTTGAGAACAGAAAACAAGAGAGATCAAAATATGGAACTAAAAAAGCTAAAACATAATTCACATGAGAAGAGCCTATAAAAAACATAAAATTGCGCCAGACCAAATTTATAACGACGTAGTTGTCGCTGGTTTTATAAACAAAGTAATGAAGGGAGGCAAAAAAACGCTTGCCCAGAAAATTGTTTATGGAGCTTTTGCAATAATAAAAGAAAAAACTCAGAAGGAGCCATTGGAAATTTTTAAATTGGCGATCGAAAACGCTTCACCACTTTTGGAGACAAAACCAAAAAGAATTGGAGGTGCAACCTATCAAGTACCTATGGAAGCCAGAGGAGAAAGAAAATTAGCCTTAGCCACAAGATGGATTTTGGAAGGAGCCAGAAAAGGAAAAGGAAAGCCAATGGCACAAAAATTAGCCGAAGAATTGATTTTAGCTTCAAAAAATGAAGGTAGTGCAATGAAAAAGAAGGCCGATACCCACAGAATGGCCGAAGCTAATAAAGCTTTCGCACACTTCGCAAGATAATTATAAAAAATCATAAAACATGAAACCAAGTTTCATGTTTTATTTAAAAATAAAATGCCACGAGAACATACATTAGAAACTTTAAGAAATATAGGAATTATAGCTCACATTGATGCCGGGAAAACTACTTTTTCCGAGCGTCTTTTGTTTTATACAGGAAAAACTCACAAAATAGGAGAAGTTCACGAAGGAGAAACCACCATGGACTGGATGGTACAGGAAAGAGAAAGAGGAATTACAATTACAGCGGCCGCCACAACAATGTATTGGAAGGGATGCCAAATTAACTTAATTGATACTCCTGGCCACATTGATTTTACTGCAGAAGTTCAAAGATCTTTACGCGTACTTGATGGAGCAGTTGTTGTTTTTGACGGAGTTGCCGGAGTTGAACCACAATCAGAAACAGTTTGGAGACAAGCAGACAAATACAATGTGCCACGTGTTTGTTTTGTAAACAAATTAGATAGAATGGGAGCCAGTTTTGAAAAAAGCTTTCAGTCAATTTTGAATAAATTAACTCCAAATGCTATTGCAGTTTCAATTCCAATGGGGTTGGAAGAAAAATTATCCGGAGTTATTGATTTGATAAAAATGAAGGCGTTGTATTTTGAGGGAGATAAAGGAATTACAGTCGTTGAAAAAGAAATTCCCGAAGAATGGAAAGCGGAAGCTGAAACTTGGCATAGAAAAATGTTAGAAAAAGTTGCCGGAGAGGACGACGTTTTAACAACAAAATTTTTAGAGGGAAAAGAAATTACCGTTGAGGAAATTAAGAATATTTTAAGAAAATCAGTTTTAAATTATAAAATTATTCCTGTTTTTTGCGGGAGTGCTTTAAAAAACAAGGGTGTGCAGACAATTTTAGACGCTGTTGTTGAATATTTTCCTTCACCTGTAGATTTGCCTTCACAAAAGGGAATTGATCCAAAAACAGGAGCTGTTATTGAGAAAAAAGCCAGCGACGACGAGCCATTTTCGGCTTTGGTTTTTAAAATTGCAACAGACCCATTTGTTGGAACTTTAACATATTTTAGAGTGTACTCTGGAGTTTTGAAAAAGGGTTCTTACGTTTTGAATGCAAACAATGGAGAGCAGGAAAGAATTTCCAGAATTTTAAGAATGCATGCTGATGAAAGAGCAGAGCTTGATGAAATTTATGCCGGAGAAATTGGAGCAACGGTTGGATTGAAAGCCACCAGCACCGGGCATACATTGTGCGACAAAGATCATCCTGTTATTTTAGAGAAAATTGTATTTCCAGAACCAGTTATTGGAATTAGGGTTGAACCAAAGACAAAAGTTGATCAGGAAAAGCTTATTATGTCTATTAGGAAGCTCACAGAAGAAGATCCAACCTTTAGAATTAAAGAAGACGTAGAAACAGGAGAAACAATTATTTCCGGAATGGGTGAATTGCACTTAGACATTATTGCAGACAGGTTAAAAAGAGAATTCCATGTTGAAGCAAATTATGGGAAGCCTCAGGTTGCCTATAAGGAAACAATTACTATGGGAGCCGAGGGAGAAGAAAAATATGCCAGACAATCGGGTGGAAAAGGACAATATGGACACGTTTTGCTTAGGGTTAAACCAAAAGAAAGGGGAGCAGGATTTGAATTTATTGATGAAATTAAAGGTGGATCAATTCCGAAAGAATTTATTAAACCAGTTGAAAAAGGAGTTGTTGAAGCAATGGACAAGGGAGTTGTTGCTGGTTACCCAATGGTTGACGTTGAAGTTACTTTATATGATGGGTCGTTTCACGAGGTTGACTCTTCTGAGTTTGCTTTCAAAATTGCCGGTTCTATGGCTTTTCAACAGGCAGCCAAAAAAGCTAAGCCGGTTATTTTAGAGCCAGTTATGAAAATGGAAGTTGTTACTCCGGAAGATTTTTTTGGACAAGTTATTTCTGATATAAGCTCAAGGCGCGGACAAATTAAAGAAACTTCTGAAAGGGTTGGTATGAAAGTTATTGACGCATTTGTGCCATTGTCCGAAACATTTGGATATGCAACATCAATCCGTTCGCTAACAGAAGGAAGAGCAAGCTTTACAATGGAATTTAACAGTTATGAGGCAGTGCCAAATAATATTGCTCAAGAAATTATTGACGGAAAACGTAAATAGATAGATAATGGTATTGACTTATTGAAAATAATATAATAAGATAATAAATACGTAATTAAAATTAAAAAAGTAATTAAAGCTTTCTGCCAGGTAAATGGCGGTAAGCAAAATAAAAAATGGCAACAGAAAAGTTTGAGAGGTCAAAACCTCACGTAAACATTGGTACCATTGGTCACGTTGATCATGGAAAAACCACATTGTCCGCCGCAATTTTGAAAGTTTCAAAAATGCGCGGTTTTAAGTCCTCAGACAAGGGCGTTGATCAGATTGATGCTTCACCTGAAGAGAAAGCCAGAGGCGTGACGATTTCTATTACCCACTTGGAATACGAAACACCAAAAAGACACTATGCTCACATTGACTGCCCAGGACACGCTGACTACATTAAAAACATGATTACGGGAGCCGCTCAAATGGACGGTGGAATTTTGCTTGTATCTGCCCCAGACGGCCCTATGCCTCAAACAAAAGAACACATTCTTTTGGCTAGACAAGTTGGTTTGCCATCATTGGTTGTGTTTATGAATAAATGCGATATGGTTGACGATCCAGAAATTTTGGACTTGGTTGAATCTGAAGTTAGAGAATTGTTAAAGAAAAACGGATTCCCAGGAGATGAAACACCTATTATAAGAGGATCTGCCACAAAAGCATTAGAAGCAACTTCACTTGAAGACCCAGCAGTAAAACCAATAATAGAATTGTTGGATGCTTGCGATAACTATATTCCTGAACCAGTTAGAGAATTAGACAAACCATTCTCAATGGCCATTGAAGACGTTTTCTCAATTGAAGGAAGAGGAACAGTTGCAACCGGAAGAATTTCCAGAGGAGTTGTAAAACCAAACGAAGATGTTGAAATTATTGGTATTAGACCAACACAGAAAACAGTTGTTGTTTCTGTTGAAATGTTTCAAAAGTCTTTGGATCAAGGAAACGCCGGAGATAACGTTGGAATTTTGTTAAGAGGATTAAAGAAAGAAGATATAGAAAGAGGACAAGTTATTGCAAAGCCTGGTTCAATTACTCCTCATACAGAATTTGAAGCAGAAGTTTACGTTTTGTCCAAAGATGAAGGTGGAAGACATACTCCATTTTTCACAGGATACAAACCACAATTATACATTGGAACATCTGACATTACAGGAGACGTTACATTACCAGCAGGAACAGAAATGGTTATGCCAGGAGACACTGCTAGCTTTACAGTCAAATTGATTGCTCCTATAGCTTTGGAAGAAAAAGGTAAATTTGCTATTAGAGAAGGTGGAAAAACAGTCGGATCGGGAGTTGTAACAAAGATAATCAAGTAATCTGATAAAATGCCAGCTACTAAAAAAGCACCTATAACAAAAAAGAAAGTGGAGAAAAAAGAGGAAATAAAGATTCCTGAAGGCGGGCTTAAGTTGCGAATAAAGCTTAAGGCATACGACCACAAAATAATTGATAATTCTGCCAGACAAATAATTGATATTGCAAACAGGTTTGGAGCAGAAGTTTTAGGGCCGGTACCGCTTCCAACAGAAATTCTTAAATACACAGTAAACAGATCAACCTTTATTCACAAAAACGCCAGAGAGCAGTTTGAAATGAGGGTTCATAAAAGAATTATAGACATATTAAATCCTAATGCTGATATTATAGAATCATTGAGAGACTTGAATTTGCCATCAGGTGTTGACATTACGATTAAAATTTAGTAAGCTAGGTAATTACAATATAAACAGTTAATTCTGCGATAGTTAACTTCCCGAAAGGGTAATAACATTGCCATCCGCTAGAGGCGGTAAAAATGGGCATAGCCCATTTTTAGTTAATAGTTAGGAAGTTAGAAAAAAATGAAATACATTTTAGGAAATAAAATTGGAATGTCCCAGATGTTTGATAAAAATGGAAAAGTGACTCCAGTCACTTTAGTTTCGGTTGGTCCTTGCTATGTCTTGCAGAAAAAAAACAAAGAAAAAGATGGATATGAAGCTTTGCAGGTTGGTTATAAAAAAATAGAGAAAAAAAGCAAGATTGGTAAGACCATGAAAGGTAAAGAGTATAAATTTATTAAGGAATATAGAGCTGTAAGTGACGAAAAATTAAACGTGGGAGACGAAATAAATGCTTCCATTTTTCAAGAAGGAGAAATTGTGAAAGTTTCCGGAAAGTCAAAAGGAAAAGGATTTCAAGGTGGAGTAAAAAGACATGGATTTCGTGGATTGAGGGCTACTCACGGACAAAAACACCAGGCAAGACAAATTGGTTCGGTTGGTGTTAGGTTTCCTCAACACGTTAGCAAAGGAAGAAGAATGGCCGGTCGCATGGGGTTTGAGAATGTCACAGTCAAAAATCTAGAAGTAATGAAGGTTGATAAAGAGAATAATTTATTGGTAATTAAAGGAGCTGTCCCAGGGACAAAGAGGACATTATTAGAAATAAAAGGTTAATATGAAATATCCAGTTTACAACCAAGAAGGAAAAGAGTTAGAATCAATAACCCTACCAAAGGAAATTTTTGATGTAAAATTTAGCGCAGACTTAGTGCACCAGATTATGGTTTCTTTGTCGGCTAATAAACGTCAAACTTCAGCTCATTCAAGAATGAGAGGAGAAGTTTCCGGCGGTGGAAAGAAGCCTTGGATGCAAAAGGGAACAGGAAGATCAAGACACGGTTCAATTCGTTCACCATTATGGAAAGGAGGTGGAGTTACACATGGTCCAAGAAAGGATAGAATTTTTGAAATGGAAATGCCTAAAAAAATGAGAAGAAAGGCATTATTTATGGTTTTGTCGCAAAAAGCCAAAGAAAGCCAATTGGTTATTTTAGATAAAATTGAGTTGGCAACCGGAAAAACAAAGGAAATGGTAAAAGCACTTGCGAAATTGCCATGCAACAACCAAGCAACATTGGTTGCGGTACCAAATTACGATAAGAAAATATTTTTAGCAACAAGAAACATAAAGAAAACCTTTATTGAAGATGCAAGGAATTTAAACGTTTTAGATTTGCTTAACGCAAAATATTTATTACTTACAAAAGAAAGCATAAAAACAATAGAAAATACTTTTAACAAGTAAAACATGGCACTGTTAGATTTTTTAAAAAATAAAAAAGACGCAGAAAAGGCAAAAAAGCCAGCTAAGACTTTGGTTGCTTCGGTCCGCCGAAGCTCAGAGAGCGAAGGCGACCAAAAAAAGACACCCGCCTCCGTTTCGCCAAAGCGAAACTCTGGTGTGGCAAAGAAATTTTCATACGAAGCTGTAAGACAACCACATATATCTGAAAAGGCCAGTTATTTAGCAGAAAAAGACCAGTATGTATTTGAAGTTGTCCCAGGTTACAATAAAAAAGAAGTTAAGGATGCTGTAGAAGGAATTTATGGAGTAGATGTTTTAGCCGTCAACATGATAAAAATTCCGGCAAAGAAAAGAAGATTAGGAAGGACCGAAGGATTTAGGAAGGCTTATAAAAAAGCAATTGTTAAAATAAAGGAAGGTCAAAAAATAGAAATTTTATAATATGAAGACATATAAACCAACAACACCAGCCAGACGTGGAATGACAGGAATTGATTTCTCACAGCTTACAAAGAAAAGGCCAGAGAAGAGTCTTTTGAAATACGTAAGAAGGGACGTTGGAAGAGGGAGTTCGGGAAGAATAACTGTAAGGCACAAAGGTGGCGGAGTAAAACAAATGTACCGCATTATTGAATTTTCTCAGACAAAGATGAACATGCCTGCAAAAGTGACTGCATTAGAGTATGATCCAAACAGAACAGCATTTATTGCCTTAATTGAATATGCTGACAAAACAAAACAATACATTATTGCCCCACAAGACTTGAAAGTTGGACAAGAAATAATTTTTTCAGAGTCGGCTCTCTTAGTTCCAGGAAATAGAATAAAATTAAAGAATATACCGGTTGGAACAGCTGTTTATAATATTGAATTGGAAGCTGGAAAAGGAGGAAAGATTGTAAGGTCTGCTGGTTCTTCAGCTCAGATTTTGGCTCACGATGGAGAATATACAAACCTAAAAATGCCTTCTACCGAAATTAGAAAATTTAGTGGAGAATGTTTTGCTTCTATTGGAATGGTTTCAAATCCGGAAAACAGATTTTATAGAGTTGGGAAAGCAGGAATAAACAGACACAGAGGAATAAGACCAACAGTAAGAGGATCTGTTATGAACCCTGTTGATCACCCACACGGTGGAGGAGAAGGAAGACAGCCAATTGGTTTGAAACATCCAAAAACTCCTCAAGGAAAACCGGCATTAGGAGTAAAAACAAGAAACGTTAAAAAATGGTCAAGTAAATTAATTATTAGCAGAAGGAAGAAATAAAATATAAATTCATATGGCAAGAAGTTTAAAAAAAGGCCCATATATAGACCAAATTTTGCTCGAAAAGGTTTTGGCTTTAAGGAAAGACGAGAAAAAAATTATTAAAACCTGGGCAAGATATTCCACAATTTCCCCTGAAATGGTAGGTCACACTTTTGGAGTGCACAACGGGAAAGACTTTGTTGCAGTTTTTGTTTCAGAAGATATGGTTGGCCACAAGCTGGGTGAATTTTCTCCAACAACAAAATTTGTAAGACATGGAGGCAGAATGCAAAGAGAAATAGAGGCGGGAGCAGAGCAAAAGGATGCTGCAAAGATGGCAGCTCCAGCGGGAGCAGCTGCACCAGCAGCAAAGGCCACAGCCCCGGCAGCCAAAAAATAATAAAATTTTAATATGGAAATAACAGTAAAATTAAACAATTTAAGAACTTCTCCCAGAAAGGTTAGACAAGTGATTGACTTAGTCAGAGGGAAAAAAGTGTTAGAAGCACAGGCTATTCTTTCATTTACAGTGAATAAATCATCTATTTCTATATTAAAACTTCTGAATTCAGCTGTAGCCTCAGCGAAACACGATTTACATTTAGACGATTCAAATTTGTTTATATCTAAGATTACAGTTGACGAAGGACCAAAGCTTAAAAGATGGCATCCTATGTCTCGTGGAAGAGCATATCCTATTATAAAAAGAAGCGCACATATTTCGTTGACATTAGCCGAAAAGGAAATAAAGAAAGAAGTTAAAACAGTAGAAAAATTAGAAAAGAAAGTTAAAAAACAACCCGCCTCTGCTAAAGCTTCGGCGGGCAAAGCAAAAAAAGTAAAATAACATGGCACATAAAGTCCACCCAAAATCATTTAGAATAAAAGGAACAGAGGATTGGAATATCCGCGGTTTTTATGGTAGAAAAATGCCCCAATATTTGGAGGAGGATTTCTTAATCAAAGACTTTTTAAGGAAAAAGTTAATAGAGGCATCTGTAGCAAATATACAAATAGAGCACTCTGCTAACAAGGTTAATGTGATTATTGAGACAGCAAGACCTGGTTTAATTATTGGTAGAGGTGGAAATGGAATTGATGCTTTGAAAAAGGAAGTAGAAAATAAGATTCAAAGAAAATTAAGAAATAAGAATATCAGAGAAATAAAGTTAGAAATAAGAGAAGTAAAAAATCCATGGATTTGTGCTGCATTAGTAGCTCAAATGGCAGCTCAGCAAATAGAAAAACGTATGCCATTTAGGCAAGTTTTGAAAAAATCAATTGAAAGAGTTATGGGCAACAGGGAAGTAAAAGGAATAAGAATGGAAGTATCCGGACGTTTAAATGGAATTGAAATTGCAAGACGTGAATGGTTGGGTCAAGGAAAACTTCCAAGAAATACAATTAGAGCAGACATAGATTTTGCCCAAGACGAAGCTTTGTGTACTTATGGAAAAATAGGAATAAAGGTCTGGTTATATAAAGGTGAAAAATTTGAATAATACCCCTCGGGGTACAAGAATACTATGAGTATATTAATGCCAAAAAAAGTTAAACACAGAAAGTGGCACAAAGCTGTCTCTAGAGGTATAGAGAACAGAGCAACCGAACTTAATTTCGGAAGCTTTGGATTAAAGTCTTTGGGAACAAAATGGCTAACAGCAAGACAATTGGAAGCAGCAAGAAGACACATAATTAGATACTTTAAAAAAGGAGGAAAGCTTTGGATAAGAGTTTTTCCAGATAAACCAGTCACATTTAAAGGCTCTGAAGTTGGAATGGGTTGCGGTAAAGGTGGAGTTGATCACTATGTTTATCCGGTCAGACCTGGCAGAATTATTTTCGAAATTGATGGATTAAAAGAAGATGTATCAAGAGAGGTTTTAGAAGGAGCTGGTGATAAATTACCGGTAAAAACAAAATTTGTAAAAAAAGATAACATATAAAAGCATGAAAGCATCTGAATTAAGAAAAAAAGATAAAAAGGAGCTTGAGAAGACAGTTCATGAAATAACAAAAAAACTGAGCGATCTTAGGTTTAAATTTTCTTCTGGAAAACTGAAAAATGTTAAGGAAATAAACAATTCAAAAAAAGAAAGAGCAAGAATTTTAACCATAATAAAAGAAACACCCCTCGGGGCAAAAGTAAAATAACATGGCAAAGAAAACATTACAAGGAATTGTAGTTTCGGACAAAATGCAGAAAACTGTTGTTGTTGAAGTTGAAAGAATTGAAGAACACCCAAAATATAGAAGAAAATATAAAGTCCATAAAAAGTATAAAGCCCACGATCAAAATCAGGAATATCATGTTGGAGATAAGGTTGTCATGGAAGAACATGCCCCTATTTCAAAAGATAAAAATTGGGTAGTAATTAAGAAAATATAACGCATATGATACAGCCACGATCAATGTTAAAAGTTGCAGATAATACAGGAGCAAAAATTATCCAGGTTATTAACGTGCCTGGTGGAACACGCAAACACTATGCTCAATTGGGAGACATTGTTGTAGCTGCGGTGAAGAAAGCAGAACCAAGAAAATTAGTTAAGAAACACGAAAAAGTAAAGGCAGTTATTATAAGACAGAGGAAAGAATATAAAAGAGCCGACGGTTCTTATATTAGATTTGACGACAACGCTGCAGTAATTTTAGGTGACGAAAAAGAACCAAAAGGAAGCAGAATTTTAGGACCCACCGCTAAAGAATTAAAAGATAAAGGTTTTGGCACAATAGCCATGATGGCAGCAGAATTATTGTAATAAATTTATAATCATGAAATTAAAAAAAGGAGATTCAGTTTTAATAACAGCAGGTAAAGACAAAGGCAGAACCGGTAAAGTAATAAAAGCTATGCCCAAAGAGCTGAAGGTTTTGGTTGAAGGAATTAATTTAAAGAAAAAACACGTCAGACCGAAAAGAGAAGGAGAAAAGGGTCAAGTAGTTGAGATTCCAATGTCTATTGATATTTCTAATGTTAAAATGATTTGTCCAAAATGTGGAAAGATTACAAGAGTAGGATTTTTAGTAGAGAATAAGGAAAAATATAGAATTTGCAAAAAGTGCAAACAGAAAATTTAAATAACTATAAAATGGATTCATTAAAAGAAAAATATAAAAAAGAAGTTGTGCCCTTGATGATGGAAAAGTTTGGGTACAAAAGTCCAATGGCAGTTCCTTGCATAAAGAAGGTGGTTTTGAATAGCTCTTTTGGAAAGGAAGTTGTTGGAAAGTCCGCTTCAGAAAGGGAAAAAATACAAAATCTTATAACTCAGGATTTGTCTTTAATTGCAGGACAAAAAACAAATTTAGTAAAATCAAAAAAATCAATTGCCGGATTTAAATTAAGAGAAGGATTAGAAATTGCTGCAGTTGTGACCCTGAGGAAAGACAGAATGTGGGCTTTATTGGAGAGATTAATTTATCTTTCTTTGCCAAGGTCTCGTGACTTTAAAGGGCTTGACCCGAAGTCGATGGATAAAAATGGAAATTTATCAATTGGATTTAAAGAACATATATTTTTTCCAGAAATTTTTACAGAAAAAGAAAAGACAATTTTTGGATTGGAAATAACAGTTGTAACAAATGCAAAAAGCAAAGAAGAAGGATTAGAATTATATAAATTATTAGGGTTTCCAATGAAGGAGACATCAAAATAAATTATGGCTAAAGTATCACAAGAAGCAAAAGCAAAAGAAAAACCAAAATTTTCCAGCAGGAAAATCAGACGTTGTTTTAGATGCGGAAAAAGACACGGATTTATGAGAAAGTTTGGCCTTTGCAGAACTTGTTTTAGAGAATTAGCAAATAAAGGCGAAATACCGGGAATTAAAAAATCAAGTTGGTAAAAAAAATACTATGACAGATCCAATAACAGACATGTTAAATCAAATAAAGTCAGGACTTGCTGTTGGTAAAACAGAGGTTTTAGTTCCTTTGTCAAAAATAAAGAATGAAATTGCAGATATTTTGTCTAAGGAAAACTTTGTTGGTGAAGTGAAGAAAGTTGCCAAAGGAAAAATTAAATCTTTAAAAATTTCTTTAAAATACGAAAATAATGTACCGGCCATTGCAGGATTTAAGAGAGTGTCAAAACCAGGGCAAAGAATTTATGAAGGAGTTTCCGGAATAAGAAAAGTTCATGGAGGTTATGGAATATCTATAGTTTCAACATCAAAAGGATTAATGACAAATAAAGACGCAAGATATAAAAAAATAGGAGGAGAAATAATTTGCCAAATTTGGTAATTAATAATACAAAAACATGTCACGAATTGGAAAAAAATTAATAGAAGTTCCACAGGGCGTAAAAGTGGAAATTTCGGAAAAGGAAATAAAAGTTTCAGGTCCGAAGGGAGAATTGGTCCAGGTTATACACCCTGAAATTAAAGCTGAATTAAAAGACGGTAAGATTTTTGTTTCTCCAAAGTCAGAACTGTCAAAAAGAGGCAGGGGATTGTGGGGTCTTTATAGAGCTTTAATATCTAATATGGTTGAAGGCGTCAGCAAGGGTTTTGAAAAGAAATTGGAAATTGAAGGAGTTGGTTTTAAGGCAAACGTTGAGGGAGATAATTTAATTTTGAATCTTGGATTTACAAACCCAATTAAAATTGCAAAAATACCCGGAGTTAATTTTCTGGTTGAAAAAAACGTTGTTACAGTTTCTGGTCCAGATAAGGAAAGAGTTGGACACATAGCAGCTTTGATAAGAAAACAGAAGAAGTCCGAACCATATAAGGGCAAAGGAATTAAATATCAAGGAGAAATAGTCAGAAGAAAAGAAGGTAAAAAAGTAGTAGCAACAAGTAAGTAGTTAACAAAAAACTATGTCAATAAAAAACGACAAAAGAATAAGAAGACATAAAAAGATAAGGATGAACATGCACGGCACAAAAGATAAGCCAAGGCTGTTTGTTTTTAGATCAAACCAGCATATTTATGTTCAGTTAATAGATGACGATAGTGCTAAAATTTTGATGGGTGCTTCAGATAAAGACTTCAAAGGATCTAAGGAAAATAAAACTGGTATTGCAAAAGAGGTTGGCAAAATAATAGCAAAAAAAGCTAAGGAAATGAAAATTGAAGAAGCTGTTTTTGATAGAGGAGGGATTGTTTATCACGGAAGAGTTAAGGCGGTGGCCGAAGGAGCAAGAGAAGGAGGACTTAAGTTTTAAATTTTAAATAATAAATTTATGGTAGAAGACAATGTGGTCGTAGACCAAACAAAAAAAGCAAATGACGGTTTTGTGCCAATTCCAACCGGAAGTGACCAAGACCCAAAAAGCGCCACTGCAAAAGATGAGGGCGGTTTTAAAGGACAAAAAAGAGGTGGAGGTTTTGGACAAAACAGACGTCCTGGTTTTGGTAGAGCTGGCGTTGGCAGAGATAGCAGGCAAAAAGATGAGTTTGAAACAAAACTTTTGGATTTAGCTAGAGTTACCAGGGTAACCGGTGGAGGAAAAAGAATGAGTTTCCGCGCTGTTGTAATTGCCGGAGATAAAAAAGGAAAAGTTGGCGTTGGTATAGACAAAGGAAAAGATGTTTCACAAGCCATTGAAAAGGCCACCAGACGCGCAAAAAGGGACTTATTCAGCGTTATTATTGTAGACGGGACAATTCCTCACGAAGTTATGGCTAAGTCCGGCCCTGCAGTAATTTTGTTAAAACCACAGAAAAAGGGAAGAGGTTTGGTTGCCGGAGGAGCCGTAAGAACTATCTGTGATTTGGCAGGAATCAAAAACATTTCTTCAAAAATTCTTTCAGGATCAAAAAATAAATTGAATAATGCCAGAGCTACAATAGAAGCCTTGAAAAAATTAAAGGTTTCAAATAAAGCTTAAAATATATGCAACTTCACGAATTAAAAAGAAAACATAAAAATAGGAATAAAAAGAGAGTCGGGAGAGGAGGCGCTCATGGAACTTATTCTGGTCACGGAATGAAGGGTCAAAAGTCTAGAGCTGGAAGAAAGATGGTGCCAATAATAAGAGAATTAATTAAAAGATATCCAAAATTAAAAGGATACAGGACTTTTATAATGGATAAAGATTTTGCTGTGGTTAACCTTGAAGGTTTGGAAAAAAATACAAAAGACGGTGAAATTGTAAATCCGGAAAATTTGATTAAAAAGGGTATTGTTAGTAATATAAAAGGAAGAACTCCAAAGATTAAAATATTAGGTAAAGGTAAAATCACAAAAAAGATAGTTATTGAAAACTGCAAGTTATCTAAAACTGCAAAGGACGCCATAGAGAAAGCTGGAGGTTCGGTCAAATAATTACGCTCGGAAAATGATTTTCAGCTAACGTTCGTTGTCCCGTTTCGCGGGAAAACTCACTAGGTCAGGCACTTTATGTCCTGAAATACGCTGAAAACCATCTTTCCTCGCTTATTCAATTATGTGGTACGAAAAAATATTATTTCTTTTTAAGAATAAGGAGTTAAGAATAAAATTTTTATTTGTAATTTTTCTTTTCGTAGTCTTCAGGTTAGCTGCCAACATTCCAATTCCTGGAATTGGCGTAGAAGATTTAAGAAAATTTTTCGACCAAAATCAGGTTTTTGGTCTTTTAAACTTGTTTACCGGAGGCGCTTTAAGTAATTTTTCACTTGCATTGTTGGGTTTGGGGCCATATATTACAGCCACAATTATTCTACAGCTTTTAACAATGATTTTCCCTGCTCTTGAAAAGCTTTATAAAGAAGAAGGACAAGCGGGCAGGCAAAAATTTAATCAATACTCAAGATTGCTTACTATTCCTTTAGCCGCATTTGAAGGCTATGGAATGCTAACAATATTTGCTAAACAAAACATTATTTCTGATCTCTCTTTTCCAATTATGATTTCGGCCATTTTAACAATTACAGCTGGAGCCATGTTTTTAATGTGGATAGGAGAAATAATCTCCGAGCAGGGAATGGGAAATGGAATTTCTTTATTAATTTTTGCAGGTATAGTAGCTGGAATACCAATTAATATTTTTCAGACTTTCGTTACTTTTGACGCCTCAAAGATCCCTTCTTATTTAGTTTTTGCAGTTTTATCTGTGGCTATAATTGCCGGAGTTGTTTTAATTACAGAAGCTCGCAGAAATATACCGGTTTCATATGCAAAAAGAGTTAGGGGTATGAAAATGTATGGAGGAACTTCAACATATTTGCCGTTAAGCGTTAACCCAGCCGGAGTTATGCCAATTATCTTTGCTTTATCAATACTTTTGTTCCCAGGAATGATTGCTAATTATTTTGGCACATATGCCGGAGTTGTTGGAACGGTTGCCACAAGTATTGGTTTATTTTTTGGTAATGTTTGGGTTAACGGTGCATTGTATTTTTTGTTAGTTGTGCTTTTTACATATTTTTATACGGCAGTAACGTTTGATCCAAAAACAATTTCTGAAAATTTGCAAAAAATGGGCGGATTTGTACCGGGCGTAAGGCCAGGGCAATCAACTGCTATTTTTATGAAACACATTTTGAATAGGGTATTATTTACCGGTGCAGTATTTTTGGGATTAATTGCTATATTGCCATCAATAGTTGCAGGCGCTACCGGAATAACCGGATTTGCGTTCTTGGTTGGAGGCACCTCGCTTCTAATTGTGGTGTCGGTTGTTTTAGACACAGTAAGACAAATTAACGCGCAACTTCAAATGCGCGAATATGAAACTTTTTAAAAAATGACCAAACCATTGAGTTTTGCATTAATCGGAAGGTCAGGATGTGGGAAAGGAACTCAAGCTGATTTACTAATGAAACATTTTGGTAATTTGTTTTATGTTTCTACAGGGAACATGCTTCGAGAGTTGTCAAAAATGGATACCCTGGCTGGGAAAGCAGCAAAAAAAGTATTGGAAAATGGAGAGTTAATACCAGACTTTATGATTATTGGACTATGGATGAGAGAACTTTGCATGAACCTTAAAGAGGAGCAGGGTTTTTTGTTTGATGGAGCATTAAGACGTTTGTCTGAGGTAAAAGTAGCTGACGGATTTTTAAAATTTTTAGACAGAGAAAATACTTTTTTCCCAATTTTACTTGATATTCCAAGGCAAGAAGCCTTTGATCGTTTGACAAAAAGAAGAATTTGCAAAAAGTGCGGGAAAATTATTCCATGGGTTGGTGAGTTTAAGAAGTTGGAAAAGTGTGATGCTTGTGGAGGAGAATTGTTTCACAGACAGGATGACAATCTTGAAGCAATTAAAAACAGACTCGATTATTTTGATAAAGAAGTTGTTGAAGTTTTGGAGTATTATAAAAACGACAACAGATTAATTACAATAAATGGAGATCAGCCAATAGAAAAAGTTTTTGAAGATATTATGAAGGCGATTAAAGCCAAATGATTACAATAAAAAAAGAAGAAGAAATAGAAATAATTGCCGAGGGTGGAAAGATTTTGGCCGCAGCCATTAAAGAAATTGAAAAAATGGCCCAACCCGGAGTTACCACTTTAGAATTGAATAAGGCTGCGGAGGCCTTTATTTTATTGCAAAAGGCGAAACCTGCATTTAAGGGATACGACGGTTTTCCTTTCGCTTTATGTGCATCTTTAAACGAAAATATTGTTCACGGATTTCCCTCAAATTATGTTTTAAAAGAGGGTGATTTATTGAAGCTTGACCTTGGTGTTTTGTATAAAGGTTTTTACACCGACATGGCAATAACAGTTGCTGTTGGAAAAATTTCGTATGAAGCAAAAAGATTAATTGATGTCACAAAAAAATCTTTAAGATTGGGAATTAAAAAAGCAAAAATTGGAAACACGGTGGGGGATATTGGAAATACAATTCAAAGATTTGTTGAAGATCAGGGCTTTGGGGTGGTCCGAGATTTGTGTGGGCACGGCATTGGTAAAAATTTACATGAAGATCCAAAAATTCCAAATTATGGCAAGCGTCAGGGTGGAGAAAAATTAGTTGAAGGGATGGTAATTTGCATTGAACCAATGGTAACAATGGGGGATTACAACTTAAGAAAGTCTGACGACGGCTATGGATATGCATCAAAAGATAGCTCTTTGTCGGCTCACTTTGAACACACAATTGCCATTACCAAAAAAGGCCCTGTAATTTTAACCGAGCAATAAGTGTGATAAAATATAATATATGAAAAATTTAATTGTAGCGAACTGGAAAATGAATCCTCAAACTTATTCAGAAGCTGAGGATTTAATAAATAACGTTTCGAAAGAGATTAAAAAATTAAAAATGGTTGAAGTAATTTTTTGCCCCCCATTTACATGGTTGACAGATTTTTCTCACAAGAACAAATTATTGGTTTCTTTCGGAGCTCAGAATGTTTATTTTGAAGATAAGGGTGCATATACTGGAGAAATTTCCTCACTTATGTTAAAGAACTCAGGAGTTGAATATGTAATAATTGGGCATTCAGAACGCAGAAAGTATTTTGGCGAGACAGATGAAAGTGTAAACAAAAAAATTAAAAAGGCCGTAGAAGTTGGATTGAAGGTTATTTTTTGCATTGGCGAAACAGCAGAAGAAAGGGACGCCGGAAAAAAGAACGAAGTTTTAGAAAGGCAAATAAAAGTTGGGTTAGGCGGAGTTGATAATTTGAAAAATATTAATATTGCTTATGAGCCGGTTTGGGCAATTGGAACGGGAAACAATTGCGGAGTAGAAGAAACAAAAGAATCTATAAATTTTATAAAAAAGCTTATTCTATCTGGAACTAGAATACTTTATGGGGGAAGCGTGAAAAGTGAAAACTCGAGCGCATACATAAAGGAAGCAGGAGCTGATGGATTGCTTGTTGGTGGGGCCTCATTAAACGCTGAAGAATTTGTAAAGATTGTCAAATCGGCAGAATAGTAGTATGTTGAGGTATGGTAAGCGAGATATTAAGTAATGGAAACTTCTTTAGCCCAAGCAAGGGTGACCTAACTTTAGCGGAAGTTATAAAGGAAATTTTTGGTTATATGCAGGAAGATCCGGAAAAGCAGTATGAAATTGTAGTTGGCGCCGATTCACCTTCGTCAGACAAACCATTTTTTCCAATTGCCATTGTTGTTTTACGAACCGGATTTGGCGGAAGATTCTTTTTGAAGAAAATGCATTACGATGATAATTTTTTGAAAAAAATGGTATTTTGGAAAAATAGAATTTTGCAGGAAGTTTATTTGTCTTGCGAATTGGCACTGTCTCTGCGAGAAGTTTTGGAAAAAGAAAACACCCTTCGGCAAGCTCAGGGCAAGGGCTTAAAATATCAATTTGAGTATATCCATGCAGACGTGGGCGAAATTGGGAAAACAAAAGAAATGGTAAAAGAGGTAATTGGGCTGATAAAAGGTAGCGGCTTTGAACCGCGTATAAAGCCGTATTCATTCGCCGCCACAGTCGTCGCCGACAGATATACTTAGGGTAACCAGTAACGAGTAACGGGTAATTAGTAAAATACACCGAATGCGGTGTATTTTTGTTGGGGTAGGGAATAGGCAGAAATCTTGACAAGAAGTCTTTAAAGTGCTATAATTAATAATAGCACAAATATGCAACAATTCGCGAAAGCGAACGGCCGGCCCTCCTACGCTGAAGCTACGGAAGGGTAAAACAAACCGAAACTCCCAGAAAGGAGAATTGCCATGACGAACTTCGTTGTTATCGAAGACTACACAGAGTGTGAAGTGTGGGACGGATTAATCTGTCGGTTGGTACCAACTTTGCCGAGCAAACCGAAGGGGTGGGACAGGGACAAAGGAAGCAGCTTGCCCGAAGGCGAATGGACGCTTGCCTGTGGGCTTCACCAGATGGCAACCGCCGGCGCCTATGCAGGGGCGGGCATTACCAAACCACGGTTTGAACAATTGCCTGCGGTGTTCTGTGTCGCGGAGAATGGGGCTGTTGTCAGCCGGTTCAACGTCGACACTCCGGAGAAGGTACTGGCCTTCATCAAGGAGAATCTCGGAGTAGTCTGACGCGACCAACAAACAAAGGGTCTGTTAGAAAGGCAGATCAACGAAGGGCCAAGGAGAAATCCAAGGCCTTTTCAATTGCAAAAAAATTGATTGTTGACATTGGTTGGCCCTGGATATAGTATTATATTTACAAAGTGGCTCACCTCCGAACCTTTTTTTCTGCACCTTTAGAATAAAGATACCCCCAAACAGAAAGGGCAAGACCATGAGGACAGCTTCCACGCAAACGGATTTTCTGCCCGCGGTTGAGGCGTTTCTCCGGGATCCAACACAAGAAAACAGGCAGCTCGTCATCGACGTGGCCCCAACAGCAGACAAGCTTTCTGGGATTTTCGGACATGCGCAGAGCGAAGAGTCACTCCTCGAAAAAGTGAACGCTTTTCTGGACGGCTTAGGCGACCAAGACGAACAAACCTGGGCAAGGTTTCTGTTTCTTCTCGATGGTACTTTGAATTTTCAGGTGTTCAAGAAGTTGTCACCATTTGCCGGAAAGGTGTTGTTGATTGCTGACTATGGGCGTGGGACTGTCTCTCTTCGTGGAGAAGCCGAGCAACTCATGACCGTATTGATCAGAGACCGTATGCAGTGGACGGTTTACGACCACGATAAGTATCTCGTGGTTATACCGTCCCTAGATAGCGCTAAGACAGAAGTTCTTTGGGTTGGTTGCGACATTGCTAGCGTAGTTGGCCCTCGACATAAAGAGGCGCCAAGGGATTTGGACGATCCAGATCCTAAACCGTAAGCCTTCCGGCATTGTCCGGTTAGACAAGAGCAGCAGACAACTGCTCTATTTTTTTACAAAAATATTGGGATTATTGCGTTAAAATTATTTTTGTTATAAAATATAATAATGCAATCATCTGAGTTACGTCAGAAGTATTTGGATTATTTTAAAAAGCAGGGACACTCTGTAATCCCTAGTGCTTCTTTAATTCCTGAAAACGATCCAACTGTTTTATTCACAACAGCCGGAATGCATCCTTTGGTGGTTTTTCTGTTGGGAGAAAAACATCCAGAAGGCAGTAGACTTACAAGTTGTCAAAAATGTATAAGAACCGGCGACATTGACGACGTTGGCGACGACACACACAACACATTTTTTGAAATGCTGGGAAATTGGTCTTTGGGTGATTATTGGAAGGAAGAGGCAATAAAGTGGTCTTTTGAATTTTTAACAAAAGAATTAGAAATCCCATTGGAAAGATTTGCAGTCTCGTGTTTTGCTGGTGACGCTGACTGTCCTCGTGACGAAGAATCTGCAAAAATTTGGGAAAGTTTAGGAGTTACAAAAAAACGTATTGCCTTTTTGCCAAAAGAAGATAATTGGTGGGGTCCTGCGGGAAAAACCGGTCCTTGTGGTCCGGATACAGAAATGTTTTATTGGAAATTAAATAATACGCCAGCGCCGGAAGTTTTTGATCCAAAAAATAAAAATTGGGTGGAAATTTGGAATGATGTTTTTATGCAATATGTAAAAGATGACGACGGAAATTATAATGTTGCCAAACAAAAAAATGTTGATACCGGAATGGGGCTTGAAAGGACTCTGGCAGTTTTAAACGGTAAAGAAAATATTTACGAAACAGATTTGTTTTTAGATTTAATTAAAAAGGTTGAAGAGTTGTCTGGGAAAAAATATAATGATGAAAACAAACAATCTTTTAGAATTATTGTAGACCATTTGAAAGCAGCAACTTTTATTATTGGAGACGTTAGAGGAATTGTTCCAAGCAATATTGGTCAAGGTTATATTGTGCGACGTTTGATTAGACGAGCTATACGTCATGGTAAAAAGCTGGGAATTAAAAAAGAAAATTGGACAAAAGAAGTTGCCGAGGTGGCAGCTGAAAATTATGAATGTGTTTATCCTGGAGTAAAAGACAATTTGAATTTTATTTCCGCTGAACTGACAAAAGAGGAAGAAAAGTTTAATTTAACCTTAGAGAAAGGGCTTAAGGAATTTGAGAAGTTGCAAAATGTGTCCGGCAAAGATGCTTTTAATTTGTATCAAACATACGGTTTCCCAATTGAAATTACACAAGAATTGGCAAAAGAAAATGGAATTACAGTTGACGTTGAAGAATTTAAAAAAGAGCTAGAAAATCATCAGGAGCTTTCAAGAACAGCAAGCGCAGGAATGTTTAAGGGTGGGTTGGCTGATAATTCGGAGGCTACAACAAAACTGCACACAGCAGCTCACTTAATGCTGGCTGGCCTTCGAAAAGTTTTGGGCCAAGATGTTTTTCAAAAAGGAAGCAACATAACCGCCGAAAGATTAAGGTTTGATTTTTCGCATAAAGAAAAAATGACCGGTGAACAAATAAAAGATGTGGAAAATTTTGTAAATGATATAATAAAGAAAGACCTGCCTGTAATTTGTGAAGAAGTGACCCTAGACAAGGCTAAAGAGCTAAATGCCATGGGAGTTTTTGAATCTAAATATGGAGAAAAAGTAAAAGTTTATACAGTGGGTCATGGTAGTGAAATTGCCAGCCGAGAAATATGCGGAGGACCGCATGTTCAAAGGACTGGAGTTTTAGGAATATTTAAAATACAAAAAGAGGAAAGTTCTTCTTCTGGAGTAAGAAGAATAAAAGCAATACTCGAGTAAAAACGCTCGGAAAATGATTTTCTGCTAACGCTTTGTCCTGAGGGAAAAAGCTTCGACAGGCGCTTCGCGTCCTGTAATACGCTGAAAATCATTTTCCTCGCTAATCAAAAAATATGGCAAAAAAAATATACGACATTAAGCCTCCAAAGGGAGTCATTATTGAGGAAGATGACTTAAAAGAGTTAGAAAAAGAGTCGAAGAAAAACCTAAGCAACGCAAAGGCAATTGCTAAAGATGTTGCTGCAGTAACCCAAAAAAGAAGTCGAGCTAGCCAGCGTCAACCAAAAAAGGAAAAGAAATCTATTTGGAAGCCAATAATAATTACAATTTTAATAATATTGTTTGTCGTTGCAGTTTATTTATTTTTTAAATTGCCAAAAGCCGAAATTGTTATTTGGCCAAAAGTGGAAACGTTGAGCTTCAAACAAACAATAACAGCCGACAAGTCTGTTGAAGCAGTTGATAATGTAAAAAATGTAATACCGGCTAAATATCTTCAGGTAACTAAAGCAAATTCACAAGACTTTCCGGCAACTGGAAACGCCACAGATGAAGGCAAGGCCTCGGGAAACATAACAATATACAACAAGTTTGATCCTGTAAGGACGTTTACCTTTAAAGAAGGCACGCGTTTTATGTCTGACTCTGGGAAAATTTTTGTGACCTTTCAAAAAGTTGTGATTCCGGCAGCTAAAAAAGTTGGAAGTAAAATTACCCCAGGAACTGTGCAAATACAAGTTCAGGCCATTGAGGGTGGCGATTCGTACAATATTGCCCCGGCTGCATTTTCTGTGCCAGGGCTAAAAGGTACCTCTTTTTATTACAGCATAAGCGCTAAATCAACTGAAGCAATGACCGGCGGGTATTCTGGAAAAGTTAAAAAAGTTACAGCTGACGATATTCAAACAGCTAAAGATGTTTTGACAGAAAAAACCACCGCAGACGCAATTTCCGATTTAAAAAATCAAGTATCGTCTGAGTACATAGTTTTAGACAACGCAATTTTGCCTAATGTCACCAAAGCCTCAACGTCTACAAAGGTGGGGGCAACTGCAGAAAAATTTAATTATCAGGTTACAGTTGTTGCAAGCGCCGTAGCATTTAAAAAGGCAGATTTGGAGCAGTTTGTAAAAAGTTATATTGCTTCCCAAATGCAAGAAGGTAAAACATTACTGGAAGAAAAGTTGAAAATTGACTATTCTGCTAGCTTGGTAGATGTTTCCGGCGGAAAAGCAACTCTTAATTTAGATTTTTCTTCTGGAGTTTACAAAAGCATGGATAAACATTCTATGCAGTTGTTAATGCTTGGGAGAAACGACAAACAAATAAGAGAAACAATTAATAATGTTTTAGGGTCAGAGGTATCAAATGTAGAAATAAAGTTTTGGCCATTTTGGGTCTCTTCCGCTCCTAAAAATCAGAAAGCAGTTAACATAGACCTAAAATTCCAGTAAATAGTAAATAGTAAATATAAAATAAAAGACTATGAAAATAAAAAATCATTTACCTCTAATATTTGGTATATCAATTCCATTACTAATGATTGTTTTTGTTGCGCTAAGCATATATATTCCACAGTTGTTTGTTAAACCACAATATAGTTTTTTGTACTTAAATGGGAATAACTATTGCTATGCAATTCCGGGTACGGACAAAAAAATTTATTATGTACAGGATAACAGGCTCGTAATGAAAGACACCCAAACTCAGCCCGTATCATCATGCCAGTCGGAAAAGCGACCAATTATTTTTATATATGACGTGGTGGCCAACCAAAGCAAGGAGATTTCTTATGACGAGGCCCAAAAATTTTATTTAACTTCTTCGGTAAAATCCCCAGATGGATTTGAAATTACTTCAGGAGGGAGTAGGGGTAGAGATTTTTTTCCGTTTTTTAATGTGAGATCTGATTATGGTTCTAGGTATATAAGTGGACACAACATAAGTAAAAGGATAGATATATCAAAAGAAGATTATTATGGGTTCACATTTTTAGGTTGGGTCATTAAATAATAAAAATATGGCAACAAAAGAAGAAATTATACAGTCAATAAAATCACTCGCTGAAAATAATTCCATTAGTAAAGAGGAAATTATAAATGCTTTTAATGAAGTTCCACGAAAGGAAGAACAGCCAGTAAGTAAAAAATTGGGTATGGCAGAGATTTTGTATTACATTGGAGGCGCTATAGTTTTTTTTGGTGTTGTTATATTTGTTCAGCAAAATTGGAATGCCTTAAATACATTCACAAGGATAATCTCAACTCTTGGTTCTGCGGTTGTTGCATATCTATTAGCAGTGTTTTTGGGAACGAATAAAAAAACGGAGAATGTTAGCATTGCCTTTCACCTCATCGCTGCGCTTGTATTACCAATGGGGCTTTTTATAACTTTTCACGAAGCGGGTCTAGACATCGGTACCAGCGGTATGCAGGCTTTTATATCTATGATTCTTACTTTAGTTTATATTTTTTCATTTGTAGTATTAAGAAAAAACATTTTTATTTTATTTAGTATAATTTTTAGCACATGGTTGTTCTTTAGTTTTACCGGATACATGATTGAAGGTGTTAATACTATATCATGGGTCGCTGATTTTTTTAGTTATCGAATTATGGCAGTGGGGTTGGCTTACGTCTTACTGGGTTATTATTTTTCTAATAATAGGCGAGCGTTTTCCGGCTTCCTTTATGGTTTTGGAGTGTTGGGTTTTCTTGGGTCTGCCATGATACTCCAAGGATGGAAACCAGAACAAAAATTATTTTGGGAAATTATTTACCCTGGTTTAATTTTTGTGGTATTATTTTTAAGTGTTTATATAAAAAGTAGGGCGTTTCTTACATTTGGAACAATATTTTTAATGGTTTATATTACAAAAATTACAGCAGAATATTTTTCTGGAAGCATGGGTTGGCCTTTAAGTTTGGTAATAATAGGATTTTTATTGATAGCTTCAGGTTACCTATTTATTTTCATGAAAAACCGATATATGCCAAAAATAGATAGGTAGTATTGACTATTTAGACCTATTTTGCTAATATACTATTATATATAAATGAGTCCAAACGACACAGGGGGAGACCCGAAAAATCAAGTCATAAAGAAAGAGGGAAGAGTTATAGAGGCTTTACCAAACGCTTTTTTTAAGGTAGTATTAAGTGACGGTAAAGAGATAATGGGTTTTTTGTCAGGGAAGATGAGAATGAATAGAATTACTATTTTACCCGGAGATAAAGTAACTTTAGAAATGAGCCCATACGACGAAAGTAAGGGTAGAATTGTTTATAGATTAAAGTAATTTTTTTTTATAATATATGAAAGTACGACCATCAATCAAAAAAATATGCAACGACTGTAAAATCGTCAAAAGAGAGGGTGTTGTTTTCGTGATATGTAGGAAAAACCCGAAGCACAAACAACGCCAAGGATAATAAATTAAATCCACCCTGTCATACGACAGGGTGCCCTATCGAATGATAGGGCAAAGCACAAACAAAGACAAGGCTAAAAATTATATTTTTAAATTTAAAAAAAGATGCCAAGAATTGCTGGGGTAAATATACCCGAAAATAAAAGAATAGTAATTTCATTAACTTATATTTACGGAATAGGGAATTCTTTGAGTAAGAAAATTTTGGAAGAAATGAAAATTGACATAAACAAAAAGTCTTCCGATTTAACCTCTAAAGAAGTTAACGACTTAAAAGACTATATTGAAAAAACCTACAAAATTGAAGGTGATTTGAGAAGGCAAATAATGATAAACGTCAAAAGATTAAAGGACATTGGCGCTTGGCGCGGGTTGAGACACATAAAAGGATTGCCGGTTAGAGGTCAACGAACAAAAACAAACAACAGAACAGTTAGAGGAAACATTAGAAAGACAATGGGCTCGGGAAGAAAACCACCAGCAATGGCAACTTAATTTAACTAATTCATAAATCATGGGAAAAAAACATATAATAGAAACAAATCAAGAAGAAGCCATAAAAGAACAGGAAAAAGTTGATAAAAAGGTTGCCAAGGAAGAGGCAAAAAAGCCGGTTTTGGCCGGAGTTCAGGGAGGAAAGATTTATATTTCTTCTTCTTATAACAATACAATAATGACTCTTACCAACTTAAGGGGAGATGTTTTGGCTTTTAAGTCGGCTGGTTCTGTGGGATTTAAGGGTACAAAAAAATCAACTTCTTTTGCCGCATCAAGAGTTTCCGAAACCATTGCAAATATCTGCAAAAAAATAGGAGTTGTTGATAAAATAGAGGTTTTGGTTAAGGGAATTGGAGCCGGCAGAGAATCGGCCGTAAGAACACTAATAACACAAGGTTTGAATATTGTTTCGATAAAAGATATAACGCCAATTCCTCACAATGGATGCAGGCCGAAAAAAGTTCGTAGAGTATAAAAATAATTTAATTTTTTAAAGTAATGAGATACGATCAATGTAAAACTTGCAGACGATTAGGACAAAAACTCTTTTTGAAGGGTGATCGTTGTTTTTCACAAAAGTGCGCAATGATAAAAAGGCCGTTTGCCCCAGGTCCCCAGAAGAAAAGAAGGGGTGGTGCTCCATCGGAATATAAAAAATCTTTGGATGAAAAGCAAACGCTTAAGAAATGGTATGGACTTTCTGAAAGGCAGTTTAAAAGATATGTTAAAGAAACTCTTGAAAAAATGGGTAAAGTCCAAGACGTTTCAGCTGAGCTTATTGGAAAATTGGAAAAACGTTTAGACAATGTTATTTTCCGTTTGGGTTTTGCAAAGTCCAGAGTTCAGGCAAGACAGCTTGTTTCCCATGGTTATTTCTTAATTAATGGTAAGCCGGTTAACATTCCATCGTACCAGGTAAAAAAAGACGACATAATCTCTGTTAAAGAGCATAAAAAAGCAAAAGGCGTATTTAAAGATTTAGCAAACGAGTTGAAAAGAAAAGATGTTCCAGCTTGGTTGTCATTTAATAAAGAAAAATTAGAAGCAAAACCTATCGGTGAGCCAAACTTAGATGAAGTTAAACCACCGGCAGAAATTTCGTTAATATTCGAGTTTTATTCACGTTAATTAATTTTAGTTTCTAGTCTGCAGGGTGATAACGTAAAAACGTTGATATCTGTGGGTTAAAAACTAACAAAAAATGATTTCTCTACCATTGCCACCGAAAGTAATTCAAAAGAAAAAAAACCAAGTGGTTTTTGAAGTGGAAGGGTTGTACCCTGGATATGGTGTTACCATTGGTAATGCCTTGAGAAGAGTTTTAATGTCATCCTTGCAAGGAGCTTCCGTCACAGAAGTTAAAATTAAAGGAGTTCCGCATGAATTTTCAACAGTTTCAGGAGTTTTAGAGGATGCTATAATGATACTTTTGAATATTAAGAATTTAAGATTTAAAATTTTTGAAGGTGAATCTCAAAAAGTTACCTTGAAAGTTAAGGGCGAGAAAGAGGTAAAAGGTTCGGACTTTGAATGTCCTTCACAAATTAAGCTTGTAAACCCAGATTTGCACATTGCCACAATTACAGACAAAAAAACAGAATTAGAAATAGAAATTTTAGTTGAAAGAGGTATTGGATATGTGCCAAAAGATCAGGTTAAAAAAGGAAAGGCAGAAATTGGAGCTATTGCAGTTGACGCCATATTTACCCCAATAAGAAATGTAAACTTTCAGGTTGAAAATATGCGCGTAGGAGATAGAACAGACTTTGATAAATTGAGCTTAGAAATTGAAACAGATGGAACAATAACCCCCGAAGAGGCTTTTTATGAGGCCTGCGATATTTTGATAAAGCACTTCAACATTATTTTCCAAGGTAAAACCGGAGAAGAAGAGGAAGAAAAGCAAGATACAAAAGAAAAAGAAGATACAACGGGTGGTGACGTAACAAAAATAGCCGTTGAAGATTTAAAATTGACCGGCCGAACCTTAAACGCCCTGGTAAATAACAGCGTTAAAACAGTTGGAGGAATTGTTAAAAAGTCAGAAAAGAGTTTGTCAGAGTTGGAAGGAATGGGAGACAAGGCAATGTCGGAAATAAAAAGAAAAATCAAAAAATTAGGATTAGAATTAAAAGGAGAAGAGTAAAATGCGAAAACTAAACAAAGGTAGAAAATTATCGTTAAAGATTGGGCCAAGAAAGCTTTTACTAAGAGTAATGGTAAATAACTTTTTGTTGCACGAGAAAATAAAAACAACAGAAGCAAAAGCAAAAGAGTTGCGATCTGTTGCTGAAAAAATGATTACCAGAGCAAAAAATGTTAACTTGGCAAACCGAAGAATACTAGCACAAGATTTAACCGCAGAAAACGTAAAGAAAATTATAGATGTTTTAGCTCCAAAATATAAGGATAGACAAGGAGGGTATACCAGAATAATGAAACTTGGGCCACGCACCTCAGACGCAGCTAAAATGGTAATTATTGAATTAGTTAAGTAAATAAAAAGATGAAAACCACAGTAAAAATACAAAGAGGAGTTATAACAGTAGACGCAGAAAACAAAGCTTTGGGCAGATTGGCTGCCGAGGTGGCTGTTTTGCTTCGCGGAAAAAATAAGCCAACATATGTTCCTTATAAAGACTGCGGAGACACAGTTGTTGTAAAAAATATTGATAAAATGAAGTTTACCGGAAATAAAGTGGAAGACAAAAATTACTTCCGCTACACCGGATACTTGGGAAATTTAAAAAAGACAACATTAAAAGAATTTTTAATTAAAAGAGGCCCAAGAGAAGTTTTAAGAACAGCCATAATGGGAATGCTTCAAAAAAATAAGTTAAGAGGCAGACAAATTAAAAGATTAAGATTTGAGTAATATGCCAAAAACTACTATCAAAAAAATAACCGAAACAGAAATAGAAGAGCCAAAATTTGTGGCCCCAGTTCAAGATTTATCTGATGAAATGGGTGACGAAGATATTTCTGAAGAAATTGCTAAATCAATAAAGGAATCGGCTGGAAAACCAGATCGTTATTTTGAGGCAATTGGAAGAAGAAAAACAGCTGTTGCAAGAATTAGACTTTATACAAAAGGGGACAAAGAATTTGTTGTAAATAACAAACCTTATACACAATATTTCCAAACAGTTGAAGATCAGGAATCTTCTGTAGCTTCAATGAAAAAAATGAAATGCTTGGATAAGTTTAGAATTACTGTAAAGGTTCAAGGCGGAGGCCATAGAGCTCAGGCGGAGGCCATTAGACACGGAACAGCCAGAGTATTAGTTGATTTTAATGAAAATTTCAGAAAACGATTGAGAAAAGCAGGATTTTTAACAAGAGATCCAAGAATGAGAGAGAGAAAGAAATTCGGTTTGAAGCGCGCCCGAAGAGCACCACAGTGGGCAAAGAGATAATAATAAAATTGAAAAAACTCCTCGAAAGGGGAGTTTTTGTTTGTATTTTTGGAAAATTGATGTAGTATAATTATAACAGCAATCAGACTTTACGTCTGTGATCTGTCCCTGCAACTTGAAAAGTAAACAAACCGTAACAAAGGAGATACGACATGAGTGGCGAAACGACAATGACTTATGCTGGTGCTGGTGTGAGCTACGAAGCGATGGATCCGTTCAAGTGTCTGGCGCAATCGGCAGGTCGCAAAACAGCGGGCAACATTGGCTGGTCTGGTTTCCATGAAGTGGCAGAGAGTCGCGGAGAAAGCGTTTTTCTTGTTGAGACGAAAGAAAACTATATCGCGCATCTTGACGAGGGGTTGGGTACAAAGTGCCTCCTTGCCGACTCAATGCATGTTCGGGGTAAGCAGTCTTACTACGATCAGATCGCTCAAGATACGGTGGCCATGATCGTCAATGACATGATCACGTTGGGGGCAATGCCACTTGTTGTTGGTATGCACTTGGCAGTCGGCCAAAGCAACTGGTTCGATGATCAAGACAGGGCGAAAGATCTCGTCGATGGATGGAAAAGGGCATGCGACCAGGCAAGGTGCATCTGGGGTGGTGGGGAAACTCCAACGCTTCTTGGCATCGTTGTCCCGGGAACAGTTGTGATCTCGGGTTCGGCGACTGGTATCATTCAGCCCAAGTGCCGTAGGATTCGTGGTAACATTCAGCATGGCGATGTGATACTTTTTGCCGAGAGTAACGGGATCCATGCTAACGCTCTGACTTTGGCACGTAAGATCGGCTCGGAGTTGACAGACGGGGTTTTGACAACGATACGCGGTGGTCGCACCTACGGCGACATACTGCTTGATCCCACGCACATCTATGTCGAGCTTGTGAACTTCCTGCTGAGTATTGGTATTGATATCCACTACGCAGTAAATGTTACAGGCCACGGTTGGCGAAAGCTTATGCGTGCACCTGGTAACTTCACCTACGTGGTGGACGAATTGCCAACTCAGCTTCCGATCTTCGACTTTATCCAGTTAGTCGGTCCTGTATCTGACAGGGAAGCGTATGGCAACCTCAATATGGGGGCGGGATTCGCCCTGTACATGTCTGAGGTTGATGCCAAGCGTGCTCTTGATCTTATACATGATCGTGAACCCCGGTTTCCTTACCGCGTTTATCACGCCGGTCACATCGAGGCCGGTGAAAAGAAAGTCGTCATCCGACCGAAAGGCCTGGAATATCTCGGCGAGACGCTGGCAGTCCGCTGACTGAATCTGCATTTCTACGTCGTGCTCTGTGGCAACCCCGCAGAGCTTTTTTTATTCTATTGCATATATTCTTTGAAATGATAAAATACTTATATGTTAAAAGAGTTGATTGATCAATTTTATTTGGATAATCAGAAAAATAAAGAGCAGACAAGATTTTACATTACAGACGCAGGGAAGTGTCCGCGCGCTGTTTTTTTTAAGTTTAAAAATGCTCCACGCGAACCAATGGACGCCAGAATTATGCGCATATTTGAACACGGGGAAAACATACACAGAAGTATTTTTAACATTTTATATAGGTTGCGCCTTGGAGTTGTTACAGAAGTTGCAATTCCTTCGCAAGAAATAATTTCTGGCAGAGCCGACGCCATTTTGTGCATTGGAAATCAAAATTATGTGCTGGACATTAAAAGCATGAATAGTATGATTTTCAGGAAACTTTTAGAGCCAAAAGAGGAAAACGTTTTTCAAATACAACTTTATTTACACTATTTTAATATAAAAAAAGGCATACTGCTTTACATAGACAAAGACCAGCAAGAAATGAAAGAGTTTTTTGTTGATTACGACGAGGCGCTTTGCAGGGGGCTTTTAGATAAATTTTATACGTTAAAGGATCAAGTTGAGAAAAATGTTGTGCCCGCGCGCTTGCCAGATTATCCTCGTAATTGGCAGTGCAATTATTGTCAGTTTAAAGACGTCTGCAAAATAGCTAACGGCGACGTAGTAAACTGGGAGGATTTTAAAGACAAGGTTAAAACACAGGAAGCATAAAACAAGGCATCATCTATTGACAAGGTGGCTTGTTTTGTGCTATAATTAAAACATAGGATAGTAAAGATAAAATATGACCCAATCAAGGGTCGTATAACCCCAGGTAAGGAGACGTATCGTGAAAAAGTTCATTGAAATCGTTGTGGCGGTAGTGCTGGTCCTGTTGGCCCCGGCGGCGGTTGCTGGTGGGCGTCATCACGATGTCCATTTCGGCGGTCACGGCCCCGAGGTCGTGATTGGGTCTGCAGTCGGGTTCGGGCTGGGGCTTCTCGTCGGAGAGGCTCAGCGGACGCACGAGGTTGTCGTGATCAATCAGCCCCAGCAATACGGCTGGGAGCGAGTGGTTGTCAAGCAGCCGCAGCAACATGGCTGGGAACGGGTGATTGTTCAGCCCACCAGCGGGCATTGGGAGGAGAGGGTGGTAACCAACAAGACCATCAAGATCTCTCACAAGCCAGAGTACGGGGTTTACGATGTCGCGGAGGGGCGTCAGAAAAAATGCGTGGTAAAACCCGGGTGGAAGGAGGAGGTGGTGGTGCCCGTATATCAACGGGTATGGGTACCTTAGGCGCCATTTGGATTTGGCGCAGAGTTCATGGCGTGCAGAATCTTCGGATTGCACGCTTTTTTATTTACTACGGAATAATTCTTTCTGATACCAGCAAAGTTTTGTCGGTTAAAATGTAGAGTTTTGTTTCTTGCTGGTTAAAATATATTTGGGAGTTTTTGTATGCTTGTGGCAGGCTCACAGCGTTAATATTCCCGCGGTAATCTATTTCAGAGAATATTATTTTTTCTCCGGCAGAGAAAACAATATAGCTGTTATTTAGCCATAAGCAAGCGTTAATTTTTTCGTTTGATTTGTAAAGGGTATTTTTTATGGCCAAAGTATTCGGCAACGGCGAAAGATAAATATTTTTGTCGTCATAATAAACTATATTTTTTCCGTCGGGAGAAATTTTAGCGTCGTTTACGGGTGTATCAAAAACTTCTAAATTATTTGTTTTACTATTTAGCATTAGCAAATTTTTGTTGTCTATAACAAAAATATCTTTTGAGTCTGTAATTATTTTGTAAACTCCGGTTTTAGTTATTTTTAAAGCAGTTTCAGTAAGTTTTGTGGGCGTAGCTGAAAGGTCAGCTTGGCTGGAATTGTACAAAAAGCCGTCTGTTCCAAGCCAGATTATGTTATTATTTTGCAAAGCAAATGCAGTTATATTTTTTATTACAACGGTTAGCCCGTCATATAAGTTTCCAGTTTTTATTGTATATTTTTCTTTTGTTTCAAAAGGGGATTGAGTTTTATCTCCAGCAACGTCAAGCCGTATGTTTGTTTTGAATAAAAGTATGTTTTCTAATTTTGTAACTTGTTGCTCTTGAACCGGTATTGTTTTTGAATAATCATAATAGCCGGTTTTTTTAACTAAAACAGCATGGTTTATGGACTGTAAACTTTGAATAAAAACCTCATTTGAGAATAAACCTGGTTTTTGAGAAATTATAGAATCAATAATTACTTCTTCTGGGGCAGGAAAGGCCTTCACATAAATTCCTCCAGTTTTTGTAATCTCTTTTTTTCCAAAATCGAACCTATATCCAAGTGAATATGGTATTATAATCGTTATTCCAACAAAAAAGCAGGCCACACAAATAAGCAATATTATTAAACGCGTCCTTTTAGTCATAGTAAATTAATATTATCACAAACCAATTGCAATTTCATTATTGACATTGGCAGTTTAACATGTTAAAAATAGTTTGGTAACTTGACATCAGTGGCCCAAACGGCATTCCGTCAATATGGAGGTGTAAAATGAATTGCGCGAAACCTGGTTGTTTCGGTGAAGTTGATCTCAGTCAGACGGTTATGGCGAAGGCCGTCAATGCTGATGATGGGATTGTAGTGCCAATCGAAACGTCTCCTTGTGCGGTGTGCAACGTACTGCACGTAAAAAGCAATGGAAATTTGTTGCTTGATGGAAACTGGTATATCGACGGCAAACAGCCAGTCCATCGTACAGCAATCCGGGGGTAGAACAGTTCGTCGTGGCCTTGGTGGTAGCACCCGGGCTTTTTTTATTATAATTTTTAACGCTTTGACAATAAAGGGTTTTTAGAATAATATGAAATATTATGGCAGATAAATTTGTTATTCAAGGGCAGAAAAAATTGTCTGGGTCTATATCTGTAAATGGAGCAAAAAATTCAGCTTTGAAAATTTTGGCTGCTCTTATATTGTCCGACAAAAAATGCACAATTACTAATTTTCCTTTCATTGAAGACACAATGGGTGCAATTGAGCTTTTAGAAAAATTGGGGGCCAAGGTATTTATTAATAAAGAAAAAAAGATTGTTGAAATTGACCCGTCTTCAATTAATTTAACTCAACTTGACCCAGTCTTGGTGAGACGACTAAGAAGTTCTATTTTGTTTGCAGGTCCAATGTTGGCTAAATTTGGTAAGGTTCAAATGAGTCACCCTGGCGGATGTGTTATTGGAAAAAGGCCAATTGATATGTTTTTAGATGGTTTTGGAAAGTTTGGCGCAAAAGTAGAACTTTCTGACGAAGGTTTTGAACTTATAGCAAATCCGCCAGCTGGCGGAAAAAAATTAGTTGGCGCAAATATTTTTTTCCCACAAATTACAGTTACCGGAACAGAAACCATGATGATGACAGCTGTTTTGGCACAAGGGAAAACAATTTTGCAAAATTGTGCAATGGAGCCGGAAATTCCTGTTTTAGCTGAATATTTAAATAAATGTGGAGCTAAAATAACCGGCGCGGGTACATCTAAAATAGAAGTTGAAGGCGTTGAAAAAATTTCAGGTGGGGAATTTGATGTTATTCCAGACCGCATTGAAGCTGGTACTTTTGTAATAATGGGGTTGCTTACTAACAGTCAAATAAAAGTAGAAAATTGTATACCTGGTCACTTGGGCGCTCTTCTTGCAACCTTAGAAAAAGCCGGAGCAAAGTTTGAAATAGGAAAAGATTATGTTATCACAAAGCCCCTCGGGCATAGCCCTACGGGCGAGCCAAGCAAACTGTGTGCCACTTCAATGGTTACTCACGAATATCCCGGATTTGCGACTGACTTGCAGTCACCATACACTCTTTTAATGACTCAAGCACAAGGACAATGCATTATTCACGAATCTATTTTTGAAGGCAGACTATTTTTTACCGATCAACTTGTTACAATGGGAGCAAACATAATTATGTGTGATCCTCACAGGGTGGTGGTTAACGGCCCAACCCAACTTCACGGAAAAAAACTTACTAGTCCGGATCTGCGTGCCGGAATTACCATGGTTTTAGCCGGAATGATAGCTAAAGGAACAACAACAATTGATAACGTCTTCCAAATTGACAGAGGATATGAGAGAATAGAGGAGCGCTTATCCAAGCTGGGAGCTGACATCAAAAGAATTTCTTAAAATAAAAACATGTTTAATAATAAAATTGCAATTGATTTAGGAACTTGTAATTCTCTTGTTTATGTTCAGGGCAAGGGAGTTGTTTTATATGAGCCGTCGGTTGTGGCTATTTCTTTAATTGATAACAAAATTTTAGCAGTGGGTGAGAATGCCAAGGAAATGATTGGCCGAACTCCTGCCGATATTAAAGTTTATAGACCTCTTAAAGATGGCGTTATTGCTGACTATAAAGTAACTCAGGCAATGTTGCATTATTTTATAAACAAAACCAGCACCAAATTAAAAATATTTAAACCAGAATTAGTTATTTCTGTTCCGGCAGGCATTACCAGCACAGAAAGAAGAGCAGTAATTGAGGCAGCCATTTCGGCCGGAGCAAAGTCAGCCTATGTTGTAAAAGAGCCAATCTTGGCAGCCATTGGAGCTGGAATTCCCATAAACTCTTGCTCGGGACACATGATTATAGACATTGGTGGAGGGACTTCAGAAGTTGCTGTAATTTCTCTGGGTGGAATTGTAACTTGGCATTCAATAAGAATTGCCGGCGACAAAATGGATTCTGCAATTGGTGAATACATAAAGAAAAAATATAATTTAGCCATTGGAACGCAGTCAGCTGAAGAAATTAAAATAAAAATTGGTACAGCTCTTCCTCAAAAAGAATTGAAGTTTTTAGAAATTCAAGGTAGAGATTTAATTTTGGGTTTGCCCCGAACAGTTAAAATTTCCAACAATGAAGTTTGTGAAGCAATTTCCGACGTTTTAGCAGAAATTGTGGTAGCAGTAAAACATGTTTTAGCTGAAACTCCTCCCGAACTTTCTGCCGACATTATGAACAAAGGAATTATAATGGCAGGTGGCGGAGCACTTTTACCAAAAATTAATGAGCTTGTAGCTCAAAGTACAGGAGTTCCTTGTTTTGTGGCTGAAGAGCCGTTGTTTTGCGTGGTAAAAGGAACCGGAACAGTTTTGGAGAATTTAGAGGAGTACAAAAAAGTTATCTTGTCTAAGAAATAAATGTTAATTGGACATAAAAAACAGTGGGAATTTTTAAAGAAAAAGTTTGAGTCAAATCAGCTTTCGCACGCGTATTTATTTGTAGGGCAAAGGGAAATTGGGAAGAAAACATTTGCTTTGGAATTTGCAGAATTGCTTGGGTGTAAATTTCCTGATTTATTGATTATTGAATCTGTAAACAGTGAGTCTTCTGTAAAGAATAAAAAAGATAGTCTGGAAATTGATATTAGCCAAATAAGAGAAGCGCAGAAATTTTTAAGCTATAAGTCGTACAACGGCAAGCACAAAATAGTTGTTGTAGATAACGCCGAAAGAATGAATGTTGAGGCACAGAGCTGTTTTTTGAAAACATTAGAAGAGCCAAAAGGAAATACCTTAATTATTATGGTTTCTTCTAAGCCCGACATGATGTTGCCAACAATATCTTCTAGATGCCAGACAGTAAAGTTTTTTAAACCAAAAGATCTTCCTAAAAATTCCGAAAAGGCAGACAAAGAACAAAAAGTATTAAACGATTTGTTGCCAAGAATTAATTCCAGCCTTGCAGAAAAATTTAAATATGTAAAAGCAATTGATTTTGACAAACAAGACCCGGTTGAAATTTTAGAGGCGTTGCAAAAACATTTCAGAAACGTGTTGTTGCAAGATCACAGTCAGAAAAAAGTAATAAACATTTTAAATTTGATTGAAGAACTTAACAATAAATTAACTTTTACAAATGCCAGTCCAAAATTGGCGTTAGAAATATTATTACTCGAGTTATAAACGTAATAATCGCCATAGCCGTTTAAAACGAGCGAAGCGATAAAGCGACTATAACGATTAAAACATGTCATACAAAGAATTTATAGATAAAGTTAAGCCGGAGTTTGATAAATCGTTTAAATTTTTAGAAGGCGAGTTGGCAAAAATAAGAACTTCTCGCGCAAGTCCAACTTTGGTTGAAGACATAGAAGTGACAGCTTTTGGGCAAAAGTTTCCGTTAAAACAGCTGGGCGCAATTTCTACTCCTTCAACAAATCAAATTGTCATACAGCCATGGGATATTTCTTATATAGAGCCAATTGAAAAGGCTATCGGGCAGTCAGGTTTGGGAATGTCGTGCGCTGTTGATAAAAATCTTATCAGGTTAAATTTGCCAATGCTTACAGAAGAGTACAGGTTGTCTTTGGGCAAAGTTTTAAATGAAAAAGCCGAGCAGGCAAAACAAGTAATGCGCAGACAAAGAGAAGACACTTGGAATAAAATTCAGCAAGCCCAGAAAGATAAATTAATTTCCGAAGATGATAAATTCCGCGGGAAAGATGAATTGCAGAAAGTAGTTGACGACTATCAAGAAAAAATAAAGAATTTAGTAGAAAAGAAAAAGAACGAATTAATTTAATAAAATTTTAAATGATATTTTCAATTTTTATTCTGGTGGTTGCATTTTTGAGCTTAATTGCCCTAATGGTTATTCATGAATTTGGGCACTTTATTATTGCTAAAAAGTTTGGAATTAGAGTTGATGAATTTGGCATTGGGTATCCACCAAGAATGTTTGGTAAAAAAATTGGAGAAACAATTTATTCTGTGAATTGGTTGCCCTTGGGAGCTTTTGTAAGAATCTATGGCGAAGAAGGGGGGATTGACGATATAAGAAGTTTTGCAAATCTTAAAATTTGGAAAAGAGTTTTAATTATAATTGGTGGAGTTGTGGCCTTTTGGATAACCGCCATAGTTATTTTTTCTATTGTTTTTGCAATGGGTGCTCAGCTTCCGGTGGGCGACAGTGACGTCCAAGGATTAGCAAACCCACAAATAAAAGTTATCACTGTTTCTCAAAATTCTCCTGCCAGTACAGCAGGATTAAAAGTTGGAGACACAATAACAAAAATAAATAAAATTGCAGATTTTCAAAAATTTACCGGTGACAACAAAGGCAAAGAAATAACTTTGACAATAGAAAGAAATGGTAAAACTTTTGATGTTAATTTGACTCCAAGAGTTAATCCACCTTCTGGTGAAGGGGCAGTAGGAGTTGGATTGGAAAGAATGGCAACGCTTGTTGAAAAATCTTCTTGGTATATGGCGCCAATTCATGGCGTAACCTATACCTGGCAGACAACGGTAAACGCGCTAAAAGGGCTTTATGTTGTTTTTGCAAATTTGTTTACTGGTAAAGGCGCGCCCGAAGGCGCTTCTTTTGCGGGGCCCTTGGGAATCACGGTTTTTATGGCAAATGCAGCAAGTTATGGAGTGGGATTCTTCTTGTATTTTATTGGAATGATTTCTGTTTTTATTGCCATATTTAATTTATTTCCAATTCCGGCTTTGGATGGAGGTAAATTAGTATTTTTGTTAATTGAAAAAATAAAGGGCAGACCGGTTTCAGTAAAAGTTGAGCAATCAATTACGCTGGTGTGTTTTGTAATTTTAATTGCTTTGTCCTTGTTTATTACCGTAAAATTCGATATCCCTCGCTTTTGGGACTTCCTAAAAGCAAGTTTTTAGCAGTACAGAAAGAACAGGGGAATGACTATTCTATTAGTCTTGAGAACATTAGAATAGATGAAATATGCTATACTAAATAGTATGGATAATAAAAGTAAAAGCTATTATCAATTGGAAAGAATTGTTAGGGGCGTAGCCAACCACCGGCGTATTGAAATTTTAGAACTATTACACGAAAAGCCAGAACTTTCAGTATTAGATATTTCAGAGGTCTTGCAGGTAAATTTTAAAACTATTTCGGAGCACGTAAGGAGATTAGCGGCCACAGGAATGATTTTAAAAAGGTCAGATGGAAATTCTGTGCGCAATAAAATAACAAACAGGGGATTGGCTATTCTTAAGCTCTTGAGAACATTGGAATAGTATAAAAGATAAATTAAGTTAAAAATTAATTTATGTCAAAAGAAAGACACAAAATAGTTCCAGCTTCTTATTTGGTCTTGATAAAAGATAATAAAATTTTGCTTCTTCGTAGATTTAATACCGGATACGAAGATGGTAATTATAGTATGGTAGCTGGGCATGTTGATAAAGGTGAAACTTTTATTCAATGTATAATCAGAGAAGCTAAGGAGGAGGCTGGGATAATATTGGACGAAAAAAAGTTAAAACCCGCCCACGTTATGAACAGACATACGGATGAAGCGGAAAATAACGAAAGAATAGACATATATTTTGTTGCTGAAGAGTGGACGGGAGAAATTAAAAACAAAGAACCAGAAAAATGTGATGATTTATCATGGTTTGATTTGAATAATTTGCCAGACAACATTATACCTTGCGTAAGGCATACAATTGATTGTGTAAAAAATAAAATAATATATAGCGAGTACGGATGGTAGTAAAATATAGAATTAATAATCACTAAAAATATGTTGCAATCAAACTTATTTTATAAAACCTCAAAAGATAAGGCTCCCGATGTGGAATCAATTTCGCATGACCTGTTAACTCGCGCCGGATTTGTTGACCAGTTAATGGCCGGAGTTTACACCTTTTTACCTTTGGGATACAAAGTTTTAAAAAATGTTGAAAACATAATTAGAAAAAATATGGTTGAGGCCGGAGGACAAGAAATTTTAATGCCGGTTTTGCAACCAAAAGAAAATTGGCTAAAAACAGGAAGATGGAATAGTTTAGATGTGCTTTTTAAAGTTAATGCTTCGGGTGATAAAGAATATGCTTTGGGCCCAACGCACGAGGAAATTGTAAGTCCTTTGGCTAAAAAAAATGTTTTTTCATACAGAGATTTGCCGTTTTCTCTTTTTCAAATTCAAACAAAGTTTCGCGACGAGTTGCGTGCAAAATCAGGAATTTTAAGAACTAGAGAGTTTTTAATGAAGGACTTATATTCTTTTCACGCCACACAAGAAGACTTGGACAAATATTATGAGAAAATGACAAAAGCCTATTTTAATGTTTTTAAAGAATTGGGCATTGGGAAGGAAACTTATTTAACATTGGCCTCGGGCGGAACATTTTCAAGATATTCTCACGAATTTCAAATGGTTACAGAAGCCGGAGAAGATTTAATTTATATTTGCAACAAATGCAAAACAGCTATTAACAAGGAAATAAAAGCTGAAACACCAGCTTGCCCAAATTGCAGTTCGGACAGTTTTATTGAAAAGAAAGCAGTTGAAGTTGGAAATATTTTTAAATTAGGTACAAAATATTCTTTGCCGTTTGATTTAAAATTTAAGGATAAGGACGGCACAGAAAAGCCTGTTATTATGGGTTGCTATGGAATTGGCATTTCAAGAGCCATAGGGGCCATTGTAGAAGCTCATTACGACGAAAGAGGGATTGTTTGGCCGGAGGCAATTGCTCCATTTAAGGTTCATTTAATTGAATTAAAAACTGACAATAAAAAAGTTAAAGCCACAGCAGAAAAAATTTATCAAGACTTGAATAAACAAAATATTCAGGTATTATATGATGATAGGGAAGATAAGTCGGCCGGAGAAAAATTTGCAGAGGCAGACTTAATTGGAATTCCTTACAGAGTTGTTGTTTCAGAAAAAACTTTAGCAAAAAATTCTGTTGAGTTGAAAGAAAGAAATAAAAAAGAAGCCAAGCTTATTAAAATAAAGCAATTAATTAAATGTTTAAAAAACTAGCATCACTTTTGTCCATTGATATGGCAATTGACCTTGGAACGGCCAATTCTTTAGTTTACGTAAAAGATAGAGGAATAATTATAAACGAACCTTCTGTGGTGGCTGTAAACAATAAAACAGGACAAATTTTAGCAATTGGAGAAGAAGCAAAAAAAATGGTTGGTCGCACGCCTGCATATATTTCGGCAACGCGCCCATTGGTAAATGGAGTTATTTCTGATTTTGAGGTAACCGAGCAAATGCTAAAATACTTTATTGAAAAGGCAGCCAACTCAAGCAAAAAATTATTTGGTTTGGCTAACATGCCCCGAGTTATTATTGGAATTCCTTGTGGAGTTACCGAGGTTGAAAGAAAAGCAGTTAGGGATGCGGCAAAAAATGCGGGAGCTCGCACAGTATTTTTGATTGAAGAGCCTTTGGCCTCGGCCATTGGAGCTAAATTGCCGGTTCAGGAAGCCGGCGGAAATTTTATTGTTGACATTGGAGGAGGCACAACAGAAGTTGCAGTAATATCTTTGGGTGGCATTGTGGCCTTTAGAAGTTTGAGAATTGCCGGAGATAAATTAAATGATGATATTGTACAGTTTGCTCAAAAAGAGTACAAACTTTTAATTGGTGAAAGAACTGCAGAATTAATTAAAATAAATATTGGATCAGCTATGCCCTTGAAAGAGAAGAAGGAAATGGCAATGCGCGGAAGAAATTTGGTGACCGGTTTGCCAGAAGAAGTTGTAATTTTTAACGACGACGTCCAAAGAGCCTTAGACAGATCTGTAAAACAAATTATTGCAGCCATTAAAATAACAATTGAAGAAACTCCTCCGGAATTGTTGGCTGATGTTATGACCAATGGAATTTATTTAGCCGGTGGGGGAAGTTTGTTGAGAGGTTTGGATGTTTTAATTTCAAAAGAAACAAAAATGCCTTGCCAAATAATTGACGACCCTTTAACCGCAGTTGTCAGAGGGGCCGGAATTGCTTTAGAAAATATTGAAACTTTGTCAGAAGTAATGTCTAAAGACGAAGAAGGCCAAGTACCGTTCTAACTAGGTGTTAGGGGTTAGGTGTTAGATAATAGAAATAATAAAAGAAGGCTTGCCGAGTCGGGCAAGCCTTTTGATGTCTTGGTGAGTCTTAACATATTTCCAGAATGGAATCAACGATAAGGGGAATGCAGGCGATGACGCTGGCCCCACCGAAAATCCCGTAGCCGACGATCAAGCGATGCTCTTTAGGCGTTCCAGCTCCACAGACGGTGCCGGCAATGAAAGCCAGTATCACAGCAAGGGTAGCGTTTGGAACTCCGGTCCACAGAACATCACAGCTTACCTTCTGGTTGGCGACGAATAGAAACACTACTCCGGCCACTGCGCCAAGTGCCAAGCCCTTGAGAAAATTGGAAGCGTTTGCGTCCATCGTTGGGTCTCCTGGTTTGAAGATTCAAGGTACTGTTGCAACACAAAACATATTGCAATTTGTTTATATCATTTGTTTATATTTTTATCAAGGGTTGAAGACTTGTTGTTTTGTGATAGAATAACAATATATATGATTTCCAAAGAGGAAGTACAACACATAGCAAAATTGGCGAGGTTGGAGTTGTCTGAAAAGGAAATAGAAAAAATGCAGGCGGACCTGACAGAGATTTTGGGTTATTTTGATTTGTTAAAAAACGTACCCCCACTTCACCCTGTCATACGACAGGGTGCCCCGTCGAATGACGGGGCAAGTTTACGCAATGATGTGGTAGAGCCGAGAAATGCTAGCATTGCAGAGAATATAATTGCAGCTTCGCCTGACAAAAAAGACGGATACATAAAAGTAAAAACTATTCTTTAATGGATTTAACAAGTCTCACAATTAAGCAAGCGCACGAAGGATTTAAAAATGGGGAATTTACCTCGGTTGATTTAACGAAGGCCTATCTAGATAAAATAAAAAAACAAGATAAAGAAATAAATGCTTATTTGTCGGTAAGTGAAGACTTGGCTCTGGAAATGGCAAAAAGCGCCGATGAGAAAATTAAGTCCGGAGAATTTTGCCTGCCTGCCGGCAGGCAGGGAATGCTCTGTGGAATTCCATGCGCAATAAAAGACTCCATTTTGGTTGAAGGTCAAAAATGCACAGTAGGTTCAAAAATTTTGGAAAATTATATTGCCCCATATGACGCAACAGTAATAAATAAATTGAAAGCCGAAGGGGCGGTTATTTTAGGAAAAACAAATACAGATGAATTTACGATGGGTAGCTCTACAGAAAGATCAGCTTTTGGGTCAACAAAAAATCCGCATGATAAAACAAGAGTTCCCGGTGGAAGTTCGGGAGGTTCGGCGGCTGCAATTGCCGCGAATATGGCGTTATTTGCTTTGGGAACTGACACGGGAGGGTCAATAAGGCAACCGGCTTCGTTTTGTGGAGTTGTGGGTTTGTGCCCTACATATGGAGCCGTTTCTAGATATGGCGTTATAGCTCATGCATCATCTTTAGATCAGGTTGGACCTTTGGCAAAAAATGTCGAGGACGCAGAAATTGTATTTGAGGCTATTTCCGGAAAAGATAAAATGGACGCAACTTCTGTTGATTATAAATTTGAGAATTCTGAAATTAATTTGGAGGGAATAAAAATTGGTGTACCGAAAGAATATTTTGCCAAAGGTATTGATCCAGAAGTTGAGAAAATAATAAAAGAAACAATTAAGAAAGCTGAAAAGGCCGGAGCAAAAATTGTGAATATAAGTTTGCCAAGCACGGAATATTCTTTGGCTTGCTACTATATAATTGATCCTGCAGAAATATCGGCCAACCTGGCAAGGTTTGATGGCATAAGGTATGGTTTTTCAGCAGGTGGGAAAGATTTACTGGATGTTTATTTGAAAAGCCGAGGCGATGGATTTGGCGACGAACCAAAACGCAGAATTATGATTGGAACCTATGTTTTGTCTTCTGGTTATTATGATGCTTATTACAAGAAAGCGCAGGAAGTCCGCCAGTTTATAAAAAATGATTTTGCTAAAGCATTTGAAAAAGTAGATTTAATTTTTTGTCCGGTTTCGCCGTTTCCAGCTTTTAAAATTGGAGAAAAAATGGATGATCCAATGTCTATGTATTTAGCGGATATTTATACTGTTCCAATGAAGCTTGCAGGATTGCCGGGAATTTCTGTTCCGGTTGGAAAAGTGGGGAATTTACCAGTTGGATTACAGATAATTGGAAATCATTTTCAGGAGAATAAAATTTTATCAGTGGCCAGACAAATTGAAAGGCTTGACAAGTAGTTTGGCATTTTATATCATTAAGGTGTAGATAGTTATTTAAACTGTCAGACGCCTCAAAAATTGTTCTTAGCCCTTTAAGGGGACTCAGAGCAATTTTTGAGGCAGCTGGCGGGTCTGGCGTTAATCACAAAGTGCAGTCGTTTCGCAATCGATTGGTTCTCGTGACGAAGTTCTTCACCCGCCAGCTGCCTCTCCGCTCTTTCACATTTTGCTTCCCGCTATCAGTCCTCTCCCACTACCTCCAATCCTTTCGTCATGGCTGCACCTCGTGCAGCCCTGTTTTTTTATACTAGGGGCTTGACAAATATATTAATTTTTTATAATATGAACATACGAAAATAATTGAGTTGGCCAGATCAGTAATTGTCTAGGGGCACTCTCCTCCTCCCTTTTCCTCAAAGATCCCCCTCCTCCCCCCCCTTGCCCTTAGGCTTCCTCTATCTGGCCGACTCTTTCTTTTTTCTTTTCTGATCTTTCACAATCTGTGCAACACTGGTCAACCGACCTGGGTAAAAACATTGGGGTGTTCCTCCTCCTCCCTCCTCTCCTCCTCCGCTCCAATGGAATCAGCTCTTCTCGGTTGACCCCTTTTTCTGTGCTACGCGACTGCCAGCGTAGCTCTTTTTTTACAAATTAGTTTGCATTTAATTTATTTTTTTGCTAAAATCTTAAAATAGCCTTAATTTTTGGGCGCGTAGTTCAGTGGTACCCCGTCACGTGACAGGGCTGATAAGACAGACTCTATCATTCGATAGGGCAAGGGTCAGTATAAATTTGTTGTTAATTAAAAATTTGGGCGCGTAGTTCAGTGGTAGAACGCTGTCCTGATAAGACAGAGGTCGAAGGTCCGATTCCTTCCGCGCCCACAATTTATGTATTATGTATATTTTTTGTTTTTGAATAACGGAGATATTTATAAAGGAAGCACTAACGATTTGAAAAGAAGAATCTCAGAACATAAATTGGGTAAGGTTATTTCTACAAGGTATAAAAGACCATTTGAATTTATTGCTTACGAAGCGTATTTATTAAAAAGTGATGTCTTAAGAAGGGAAAAATTTTTAAAGACAACGGAGGGGAAAAGATTACTTGAACTTCAATTAAAAGATTGCTTAAATAAAGTAAGGGCTCGTATCGAATAAAGAGGTTTGCCATGTCGTATGAGTGGCTTGCCATGTCGTATGACGTGGTCCGCCCGGTCATACGACCGGGCGCCCCGTCGAATGACGGGGCGATTCCTTCCGCGCCCACAATTAAAAATTAAAATAAATCTATGTTTATACCAAAAACATATACAGTTGAAAGCGTCACGTCAGGACACCCTGACAAAGTTTGTGATCAAATTTCAGACGCAATTTTAGACGCATGCTTAGCGCAAGACCCAACTTCTAGAGTTGCGGTTGAATTATTTGGTGGTCATGGATTTGTTGTTGTTGGTGGCGAAGTTACTACCAACGCAAAAGTTGATTACGAGGCAGTTGCAAAAAAGGTTTATAAAGATGTTGGGTATAATCAAGAATTAAAATTCTTAATTAATGTTGTCCAACAATCTCCGGATATAGCGCAAGGTGTTGATACCGGTGGCGCAGGAGACCAAGGAATTATGTATGGATACGCCACTAATGAAACTCCAGAATTTTTGCCAATGGCAATTGTAAAAGTTCACGCATTAGCAAAAGGTTTGGAAAATTTAAGAAAAAGTGGCGAAATTTCCTGGATTAAGCCCGACGGCAAAACACAAATTACTGTTATTGATGGAGTAATAAAAACTGTTTTAGTAAGTACTCAACACGACTCGGCTGTGTCTCACGAAGAAATAAAAGAAACACTTACTGAAAAATTAATAAAACCAATTATTGGGGACATTTCGCAAATTGAGATTCTTGTAAATCCAACCGGAAGATTTGTTCAGGGCGGTTTTGAAGCAGACACTGGTTTGACCGGCAGAAAAATTATGGTTGATACTTACTGCGGTTTAATTTCACACGGAGGCGGATGTTTCTCCGGCAAAGATCCAACAAAAGTTGATAGATCAGGTGCTTATATGGCAAGGTTTGTGGCAAAAAATTTAGTGGCCAACGGATATGCAAAACAATGCCTTGTTTCTTTAGCTTATGCAATAGGCAGAGCGGAACCCTTAATGGTGGAAGCAATAAATGAAAAAGGAGAAAGTTTATCAGAAATTGTTAAAAGCAAGTTTGATTTTAAACCAAAGGCTATAATTGAAACATTAGATTTACGTAAACCAATTTATCAACAAACTGCTGCATACGGACATTTTGGAAAAGAAAATTTACCTTGGGAAAAAATAATAAAATTGTAAATTGTGAAATATAATAATTTATTAAAACTTGTAGTAAGCATAATAATTTGCGAACTTGCAGGATCTATTGGGGCTATTTTTACTACGCCTGCAATTAACTCTTGGTATAAAACGTTAAATAAACCATTTTTTAATCCGCCAAACTGGATTTTTGGTCCCGTTTGGACAACATTGTTTGTTTTAATGGGAATTTCACTATATTTGGTTTGGACTAAAAAACTAGTTATAAAAAATGAAATTGGGTTTAAACATAAAAAGGCCTGGAATTCCTTATCACAAAAGTTTTTTAATGGTGCGTTGCAAAAAGAAAATATAATTTTAGTTTTTGCGTTTCAACTTGTTCTTAATGTTTTGTGGTCGGTAATATTTTTTGGCGCGCAGAATATGGGTTTGGCTTTTTTTGAATTATTAATGCTCTGGGTGGCAATTGCATATACAATTATAAATTTTTATAGAGTTTCTAAAGTTGCAGCCTTATTGTTAATTCCTTACATTTTGTGGGTTTCGTTTGCCGGCATTCTCAACTATTTTTTGTGGACAATTAATTTATAAAAAAATATGCCAGCCGAAGTCAAAATTTTAATTCAAGGAGTCACAAATGCCGATTCTTTTGAGGAAACCGGCGAAGAACACACTCAGCCAACCGTAACGCTGGTTAGAGATGGCGACTTAGTAATGGTTGTTGACCCGGGAATTCTTCCTGGTCAGCAAGTTTTGGTTGATGCTTTGGCTCAAGAAGGTTTAACGGTTGACGACGTTAATGTAGTTTGTATTACACACTCACACATAGATCACTACAGAAATATAGGAATGTTTTCTAGCGCCAAAGTTCTTGAATATTTTGGTTTATGGGAAAAGGATTCTGTAGAAACGTGGTCGGAAAATTTTACTGAAAATATAAAAATTTTACATACCCCCGGACACGACTATACCGGAATAACGCTTTTTGTAACCACAGAAGATGGCGTTGTTGCAGTTTGTGGAGATGTTTTTTGGAAGGAAAATTATCCAGAAAGCGTTCATGATGATGCTTATGCTTCAAATCCACAAAGACTGGAAGAGAGCAGAAAAATGATTTTAGAAATGGCTGACTTTGTAGTGCCTGGCCATGGCCCAATTTACAAAAATTACAAAGAAAAAGAGCTAATTAAAGAAAGTGAAGAAAAACCAAAAGAAGAATCAAAAATTTCGGTTATTTGCAAAAGATGCGGTAGGCCAATGAAACAAAAAGATAAGTGCCAATGCAGGCCATATATTTGTTTTAGGTGTTGTGAATGTGGCATAGACTGCGATAACTGCAGTTGTAGTCACAAAAATAGAAATGAATAAAATAATTTTTTCTACTTTAGTGTTCTTAGTTTTTACTGGGTGTTTTTTTGCTTCTAGCGTGGCCTACGCCCATCAGCCACAGATTATTTATTACAAGACGGGGGATATACAAATAAATAACCCGGAAATTTCTCAGGCTTTTTATGACGAGTTAAAGGGCACTCCGCGAGACTACTATATTAATTCTGACAAAGATTTTGAGCTATATATTAATCTTTTGGTTCCAGATCCGGAAAACATTAAGGGAAGATATTCTGCAGATGTTTTCGATAGCCTGGGCCAAAAAATATACTCTGTTGATGGCAGTTCGGTTGAATGGCAAGAGTTTTATGAACCATTCGGCAGAGATTATTATTTAAAAGGTCCGGAGTTTACAAAAAATGTTTTAGCCGGAAAATATAAAATTCAGGTCTACTCTGCCGATAACCAGGGAAAATATGTTTTGGCTGTCGGGCAAAAAGAATCTTTTGGAGTAAAATCTATATTTAATGTTTATTGGCAATTGCCCTTATTAAAAATTGCTTTTTTTAAGACATCGGTGTTGGAATTTTTTCTCACTCCTTTTGGAATTGGAGCAGTCATATTATTTGGATCAATATTAATACTTTTGGCCATTATTTACTTTTTGGTGGGCTTTATTAAAAAAACTGTAAAACATAATCAGGCAAAAACTTTACTGTTAACTTCGGGAGGAATGTTGCCAATGCAAGACGAAATAATAAAACTTTTGCAAAAGCCGGCATACGACATAACAGTTGCTTTTATAACCACAGCTTACAAGCGCAAAGTTGAAATTGATCCATATTATATAAGTCCATCTCTGCAAATAATGCGAGATATTGGATTTAATGTAGAAGAAATTGATATAGAAGGAAAAAGCGATAAACAACTAATGAAAATATTGGAAATGAAAGATATTATTTATGTAGCAGGTGGAAACGCTTTTTATTTGTTAGACAAAATGAGGAAGTGTAATTTTAGGAAAGTAATAAAAAAATTATTAAAATGGGGGAAGGTTTACATTGGTTCTTCAGCGGGCACCATTGTAGCTGGCAAAACAATACAAACAGCAAATAAATTTGAAACAGGAATTAATAAAGAAGATGAAAACTTTGTGCACTTGAAAAATTTTAAAGGATTAAATTTAGTTCCTTTTGATATTTTTGTGCATTATTTGCCAGAAGATGCTGAAATTATAAAGCAAAAAATGCCAGACCCAATAAAAAGAGCAAAAAATTTAAGAATTTTAACAGACGAGCAAGCAATTTTAGTTCAGGGAAAAGAAGTAGATTTAATTGGGGAAGGGGACGCCGTGGTTTTATGAAAATTTTTATAAAAGCAAAACCAAACGCTAGAGAAGAAAAAGTTGAAAAAATTGATGAACAAAATTATGTTGTTTCGGTTAAAGAGCCTCCGGTGAAAGGAAAGGCAAACGAAGCAATTAGAAACGCTTTGGCAGTTTATTTTAAAACCGGCTCAGCATGCGTGAAAATTGTATCTGGCTATTCCTCAAGAAACAAAATTGTAGAAATATTATAAATAAAAAATAATAACCTGAAATTGAGGCGCGGTTCTTTGAAAAGGAGTAGACACTATGACAGATCTTTTGGTAGAACTGGCTGGAATTCCGTTACAGAATCCAATTATGTCGGCTTCGGGGACTTTTGACGTGGAAGCCTTTTCGGACATTTTTGGTTTTGACATCGGGAGACTTGGGGCAATAGTGCCAAAGGGCGTAACTTTGAAATCGTGGAATGGGAACGCTTAACCACGAACTGTTGAGACGTTTGGCGGGATGATTAACTTCATTGGACTTCAAGGTCCTGGTGTGGTGAAGTTCCGCGATGAAAAACTTCCGCTGATGCTTCGGTTTGGAGTTCCGGTGATTGTTAACGTTTGCGGGAAAACTGTCGCTGAGTATGTTGGGGTTGTGGAGTGTTTGGAAGAAGACACATCGGGTGTTATCACTGCCTACGAAGTCAACATTTCTTGTCCCAATATAGACCACGGAGGTTGTGCTTTCGGACAAGACGTTGTTTTGGCGGCAGAGGTTGTACGTGCAGTGCGTCAGATAACTAGGCGACCGTTGATTGTGAAGCTAACGCCCAACGTGACAAACGCAGTCTTGATTGCTCGAGCAGTAATCGAGGCGGGGGCAAACGCAATCTCTGCATGCAATACTTTTGTCGCGCGGAGAAAGATTTGGAATGGTCCTTACCGAGGTAGGTATGTACAGGGTGGTCTTTCTGGGCCGTGTATCATGCCCATAGCTTTGAGAATCGTTTCTGACTTGGCGAAGGCCAACTTGGGTGTACCGATCATCGGAATCGGTGGTATCGCAACAGTTTTTGATGTCGTTGAGTTCTTGGAGAGTGGTGCTATAGCAGTTCAGATTGGCACAGCTAGCCTTACCGATCCTTTGGTGATGATGAAGTTGATCCAGAATCTTGGTTTATACATTGAAATGGCCGGATGCCAAAGCCTTGCCGAGTGGCGGGCAAAAGGCCTTCCAATGCCGAAGGATGAAGACTTGAGAAAGTTGCGGGAGTAAAATCCAGCAACCCCCTTGCGTTCGCGCAAGGTTTTTTATTTGACACGAAGTTGTTTTGTGATAATCTTAATTAAGTCAGTTAACAGCGTTTTCTTTGAGAACGCGCTGAAAAATAGTGGACCTTTGATAATTTGTTTTTGAAGAAGGAGTTAACCTATGAGACCGCATTGTATCCTGCCGAAAGACAGAATCATTCTGCCGTTGGACTTTTCGGACACTGCTCAAGCGCAGAGGATAGTGGAGAGACTCGGTTCACTTGTGGGGATGTTCAAGTTTGGGTTGGAAGTTACCTGTTCTTCTCTCGCCGATCTGATGATATTGGAAGATGGGCAAGCAATCAGAAATCTCATTGCACTTCGTGCATTGGCCAAGGCTGTCGGAAGTAGCCGTGCGTTCGTGGATTTGAAGTTTCACGACATCCCCAATACGGTTGGGCAGGCTACTGCTGCCATCGCGAGAACGGGAGCGGCGTTCATCAACGTCCATGCCTCGGCCGGGTTGGCGGCAATGCAGAAGGCAGTCGTAAACAAGGGTGATAGCAAAATCCTGGTAGTAACGTTGCTGACCTCTTTGGGTACGGAAGATTTGCTCGGGCTGGGGCACACGCCACTGACCAGCAAAGACGCTGTCGTGAGAGCAATGGCCGAACTTGCTGTTAAGGCAGGGGTTGACGGGTTTATCTGTTCGCCCCAAGAAATCGGCCTTTTGAGGAGCATGCCCGAGCTTAAAGACGCTATTATTGTCACGCCTGGAATCCGTGCCAAGGATGCGCCGCCGGATGATCAGAAGCGGACAATGACTGCCGGAGAAGCGGTTAAGGCAGGCGCCGACTACATCGTTGTTGGTCGGCCAATCACCGCGGCGCAAGATCCTTTTGAAGCGGCTAGGCGCATTGCCGACGAAATCAGAGTCGCTTTGGCTGAAATCTAATCGGGCAAATAACACCGTAACTAACCGAAACGAAGGAGAAAATCATGACTACTAGAGCTGAGTTGATGCAATTGCGGTCGATGGACTTTCGCGTGGGTGGACTCCCTTTGCCAAGTCCGGAAGAGGTCATGGAATGGTTTAGTGTTCTCGAGGCCGGCTGGGTGCACAATGGTGATCCGGCAAAACCGCATGCAATCTTGCATGCGGGTGATCACAGCTCTGGATTCTTTCTCTGCAAAAGAGTGTTGGGTTATGGGAGTTTGCGTGAAATTCTGGCGATGTGCATAATCGCAGAATTGCGAAAGGTTTGGCTTGGCGATGTCGACGGAGTCTTCGGTTCGCCGTACTCTTCTCTTGGGCTGGCCTTTGACATTGGCCGGCTGTTGAGAACTAAGACCTATGTCCCGGAAAAGGGTCTGGAAAAAGGAGCGATGGTTTTCAAACCGGATGATCCGGTGCCAGCAGGCGCGTTGCTTTTGCAGGTTGAGGAGTTGGTGACGACATGGGATAGTGGCAAGACAACCGCGCAAGCAATCGTCGACGGCAACCCCAACCCAGTGAAATTCGCTCCGTTCGTAGGCGTGCTTGTCCATCGTCCAAGGGTACTTGATCGTGCCTTACTCAATGGTCGTACTCTCGTGCCGTTTATCGAGCGCCAGGTTGATGCCTGGAAGCCGGCTGACTGCCCACTGTGCAAGCAGGGCTCCAGAGCGGTTTTTCCCAAGACGCAATGGGCTGAGCTCACGGCCTGAAGTTCATTATCCGACCGAAGGGTCAGTTGACGCACTACGCGTTACTGACCATTTTTTTTTACAAAATTTTGTTTGGGGCTTGATTTAATTTTATAAGCGATTAATATAAAGTATAATAAAACTATATGGCTAAGCCAAAGAAAAAGAAAATAATTAAGAAAGCGAAAAAAATTGTTAAGAAAATTAAGCCTGCAAAGCGAAGGAAAGTTTTAGTTGCAAAACCTAAAATAAAGAAGTTAAAGAAAAAAGTTACAAAAAAAATAGTAGTTAAGAAAATAAAAGTTAAAAAAATAAAGAGAAAGGTTGTAAAAAAGGAAAATACAGATTTTTCGGTTGAGTCGTTATTTAAGGCAAAAATAAAAGTCATTGGAATTGGAGGAGGTGGTGGATCAATTGTTTCAGAAATTGGAAGGTCTCTAAAAAAAGCAACCTTTGTTATTGCTGATACCGATATTAGAGCATTAAAGAAAAAATCTGGAATTAAATATTTTTGGTTTGGTCAGGATTTAACTCATGGTTTGGGCACAGGAGTAGACGTAGATTTGGGAAAAAGGGCTGCAGAGCAGGCAAAAGAAAAAATTAGTGAATTTTTTAAAGATCAAGATATTATAATTTTTGTTGCCTCTTTGGGGGGAGGGCTGGGCTCGGGAGCTACTCAGGTTTTTGCACAAGCTGCAAAAGAGTTTGGGGGAATTACCCTTGGCATTTTTACAATGCCTTTTAAATTTGAAGGAAAAAATAAGTTTCGCATAGCGCAAAACGCTTTGAAATTACTTCGGCAGTCGTTAAATGTTTCTTTAGTGATACCCAACGAGAAAATTTTCAAAATAATTGATGCATCAACTCCTATAACTAATGCTTTTTCTACGGTTAACAAAAGTTTAATTGAGTCGTTGGAAAGCTTAATTGATTTAATCTATAACCCGGGAGTCATAAACATTGATTTTGCCGATTTGCGCACAATTTTAAGCGGAATTGGAAACTTAGCATTTTTAAACACCGTTGAAGAATCTGGAAAAGATAGAGTAGAAAAAACTTGTGAAAACATATTTAAAAATCCTTTATTGCAAAATAATGCTTTTACAGCAGAGAAAATCTTATTTAACATTGCCGGAGCCGAGAATCTTTCAATGTTTGAAGTAGAAAAAATTAGCAGTCACATTGCTAACTTAAACCCAAAAGCAAAAATAATATTCGGAATTTCTAAAGAAGCTAAATTGAAAAATAAAATTAAAACTACAATTTTAGCAACTGGAGCTCCTGCTGGTTTGAAAATCAAAGAAAAAAAGGCTGTAGAGGTTGTAAAAGAGCCGGTTGTAAAAAAAGTTTCCGCCAAAGGCGGATCCGCCCTTGGCGGAAAGAAAAAGAAAGTAATTAGAAAAGATAAAAAATTAGAAGAAAAAAAAGAAGTTAGCCAAAAAGAGGAAAAACCAGTTTCCTTTGTTCCTGTGTCTATTGTTGAAACGCCAGTTTCTGTGGCAGAACAAAGTCAAATGAGCGTTGTCGAAGTTGTAGAGAAAAAAAGCTTGCCAACCGCTAGGCAGGCAATACGAAGAAGCGGGCTTGAAATAAGAAAGGCGGAAGAACTTCAGGAAAAAAAGAAGTTAGCCCAAGAAAAGGAATGGGAAATTCCGGCGTTTTTAAGAAAAGTTAAAATTAAAGGTTAAAAATTATGGAAGAACAAAAAGAAATCAAAAAAATTATTATTCCTGTGGCCGGTCTTGGTACAAGGTTTTTGCCTTTGTCTCGCGCAATATCTAAAGATTTTTTTCCTTTGGTTGATAAACCGGTTATCCAATATATAATTGAAGAAGTAAAAAAATCAGGTATTAAAGAAATTGTTTTTGTTACAAGTCCTGGTCAAAAAACTATTTCTAAGTATTTTCAAAAGTCTCCCGAGCTAGAAAAGGTATTAGAAAAAAGGAAAAAAGAAGCCATTTTGAAAGAAATGAAGGTTTTTGAAGAAATATTTGAGGGTATTACATTTTCATTTGTAACACAAAAAAAACCTCTTGGAGACGGTCACGCCGTTCTGCAAGCGGCAAAACACGTTATTGGTGAACCGGTAGCCGTTTCGTTTGGTGACGATATTATTGATTGCGAAGAACCGGCAATATCACAATTAATAAATATTTTTAAAACATGCAATGCTCCAGTTGTAGCCTTAAAAGAGTTGCCAACAGAAAAGCTTTCGGCTTATGGATGTGTTGCTGTTGAAAAAATTGCTAACCATTTATATAAAATAAAAAAAATAATTGAGAAACCCGAGCCATCGGAAATTCCGTCAAACCTTGTGGTTGTGGGAAAATATGTCTTAACTCCGGAAGTTTTTCAGTATTTAAAAAAAGCAACTCCTTCTAAAAGGGGAGAAATAATTTTAGCTGAAACTTTTGATAAAATGCTTTCTGACGGAAAAATTATTTATGGCTATGAATTAAAAGGTGAGTGGCTAGAATGTGGAGACAAATTGAAATGGTTGAAGTCTTTTTTCTATTTAGCGTTAAAAGATTCAAGGTTTGGCGAAGAATTGAAGCAGTATTTAAAAACAATAAAAAATTAAGTATAATTAAATAATGATTTACGATCTAATTATTATAGGCGGGGGACCAGCTGGCATAACAGCTGGTATTTATGCTGGAAGACAGCGCATGAAAACCCTTTTAATTACTAAAGAGTTTGGTGGGCAAATAGCCAAAAAGGCCACAGAAATTTGCAATTATCCTGGCTTTATTAATTCTTCAGGCGTAGATTTAATAGATAAATTTGTTGAACATTTAAAACAACAGGAATCGGTGGAAATACAGCTTTGTCAGGCAAAACAAATAGAAAAAGAAGACGACATTTTTACAGTTATCACAACAGAAAATAAAAAATTACAAAGTAAAACCGTTATTATTGCAACTGGGTCTGACCCCAGGCCATTGGAAGCTATTGGAGAAAAAGATTTTATTGGTAAAGGAGTCAGCTATTGCGTTACTTGCGACGGCCCAGTTTTTAAAAATAAAGAAATAGCAATAATTGGTGGTGGGAACGCGGGTCTTGAAGCAGCTTTATTTATGACAAATTATGCTACGAAAATTTATGTTTTGGAATTTGGACCTGAAATAAAAGCCGATGAATTAAACAAAAAAGAAGTCAAAGAATCTAAAAAAATTGAAGTTATTACAAATGCTTCAGTAAAAGAAATTAAGGGCCCTGCCATGGTGGATGCTTTAATTTATGAAGACACGGTTTCAAAAGAGCAGAAAACTTTGCAGGCGCAGGGCGTGTTTATTGAAATTGGAAGTCAGCCGGCAACAGCGTTGGCAAAAGGTTTGGTTGATTTTACAAAAAGAGATGAAATTGTGGTTGAGTCCGAAACCTTTTCTACAAAAACTCCTGGGCTTTTTGCCGCCGGAGACAACAATTCTGGTGTTTACAAACAAATTATTACGGCAGCTGGCGAAGGTTGCAAAACTTCTCTTGCCGCCTATGATTATTTAAGAAAACTAAAAGAAAAAAATGGCTAAAATAAAAGACATAATTGCAAGAGAAATTAAAGATTCAAGAGGAAAGCCAACCGTTGAGGTTGAGCTAGAAACCGAAAAAGGAAGCTTTATTGCTTCGGTTGCTTCTGGCGCGTCAACTGGCACAAACGAAGCGTTAGAATTAAGAGACGCCGATGGAAAAGGAGTACAAAATGCTATAAAAAATGTAAATGAAATTATAGCACCAAAACTGAAAGGTAAAGACCCTGTAAGTCAAAAAGAAATTGATGACTTAATAATTGCTTTGGATGGCACAGAAAATAAATCAAAACTGGGAGCTAACGCAATTTTGCCGGTTTCAATGGCAGTCTGTCGAGCCGGAGCCGATGCTAAAAAAATCCCATTGTATGAACACTTAGCAGATTTGGCTGGCAACACAAAAAAATTATTCATCCCGGTGCCAATGTTTAATATACTAAATGGAGGGAGGCATGCTAAAAACGGCCTGAATATTCAGGAGTTTATGATAGTTCCGCACAAAGAAACTATTGCTGAAAATTTAGTTGTTTGCAATAAAATTTTTAATAATCTACAAGGCGAGATAGAAAAAGATTTCGGAAAAGATCATTTAGTACTGGGAGACGAAGGTGGATTTGCTCCGCCAATTACTTCGGCCGAAAAAGCTTTATTTTTGCTTAAGGGGGCTGTTGCTGAGGAAAAAGATGTAGATTTTGCGTTGGATAGCGCAGCATCGGAGTTTTTTGAGAACGGAAAATATACTTTGGAAAAAAATGAATTGACAAGGTCGCAGATGATAGAATTTTATAAGGACCTAACTAAAGAGTTTTCTATAATTTCTTTTGAAGATCCATTTGCAGAAACAGATTGGGAGGGTTTTAAAGAGTTTACACGGGAAATGCAAGGTAAAATTATTATTGCCGACGACCTAACAACCACAAATATAAAAAGAATTAAAGAAGCTCATAACAAATTGGCTTGTAACGGAGTCTTGATAAAATTAAATCAAATAGGGACCGTTTCAGAAACAATAGAAGCAATAAATATGACAAGGTCATTTAATTGGAAGGTGGCGGTTTCACATAGATCTGGTGAAACAATGGATAATTTTATTTCTGATTTGGCCGTGGGCACAGGGGCAGATTTTTTGAAAGCTGGTTCTCCGGCAAAACCTGAAAGAATGGTTAAATATCAACGACTATTGGAAATTGAAAGTGAATTAAAAAAATAATGAACATTAAAAAAAGAAAAGTAATTTTAATAATTAGAGACGGTTGGGGATATAACGAAAAAAAAGAAGGCAATTTTTTATTGCCCGAGTTTACTCCAATTGACAGTGAATTAAGGAAAAACTATCCAAATACATTACTTGATGCGTCTGGTAATGCTGTTGGGCTTCCAGAAGGATATCAGGGCAATTCAGAGGTTGGTCACATGACAATTGGTTCTGGTAGAATTATATTACAATCATTAACTAAAATAAATCAGGCAATTGCCGGTGGAGAATTTTTTAGAATTGTCGAATTTGCAAAAGCAATAGATAAGTGCAAAAAAAATAAAACTCATCTACACCTGATGGGTTTATTGCAAACCGAAGGCGTGCATTCGCATACTGGCCACTTGTTTGCATTGTTAGAGCTTTGTAAAATTAAGGGATTTTTTGATGTTTATATACATGCATTCACAGACGGTAGAGACGCTCCGGTTAATGATGGAATTAATCAAATTAAAGCATTAGAGAATAAACTAAGGGAATTAGGTTTTGGAATAATTGCCACAATTTCCGGAAGATATTATACAATGGACAGAGACCAAAGGTGGGACAGAACTAAAACCGCTTATGATTGTATAGTTGAAGGCAAAGGAAAAAGTTATGAAGACGCCGGACAAGCGGTTAGGGATTGCTATACTAATAATGAAACTGACGAATTTATAAGACCGTGTAAAAATATTAGCTATAACGGTGTAGGAAAAGGGGACGCAATCATATTTTTTAATTTTAGAACAGATCGAACACGACAATTGACAAAATCAATAGTTGATAAAAAATTTCATGGGTGGAACAGAAAACCACTAGGTGTTTATTTTGTTTGTATGACTCAATATTATAGCCCGATGAATGCAAAAGTGGCATTTAAAGATAAAAAGTTGATTAATCTTTTGGGAGAAGTTATCTCTAAAAAGGGTCTAAAACAGTTAAGGATTTCTGAAACTGAAAAATATGCTCACGTCACTTTCTTTTTTAACGGACAGAATGAGAAGCCAAATAAAAAAGAAGATAGATTTTTAATGCCATCTCCTCGAGTTGCAACATATGATTTAGCTCCTAGGATGAGTGCTAATTTGATTGCAGATAAAATAGTAGAAGAGATAAAAAAGGATAAATATGATTTTATTGTAACCAATTTGGTTAATTGTGACATGGTGGGCCATACCGGCAAAAGAGAAGCTATTATTTCTGCTGTAAAAACTGTTGATGAATGTGTAGGAAAAATAGCCGAGGCCGGTAGGAACAATGGTTACGCTGTTCTTATTTTTGCTGATCACGGGAATGCAGAAAATAAACAAGGAGAAACCAGTACTAGTCACACAAAAAATCCTGTACCGTTTATTTTGGTTTCAAACGAGGAAGAATTAAAAAAGGTAAAATTAAAAAAAGACGGAGGATTATCAGATATAGCACCAACAGTTTTGGACATTTTGGGCATTAAAAAACCAAAAGAAATGACTGGGGAGAGCTTAGTAGAAAACTAGATTTGCATAAAAGTTGTTATAATAATATAATAAAGCATTATTAATTAAAAAATAAATTATGTTTAAAATGAATTTCGATTTTTTGAAGAACGCAAAGAACTTGAAAAACATGAATAGAAATACTATTCTTGTTGGGATAGCAATAATTGCCGTTATAATAACCGGCGTTTTAATTCTTGCAAAATCGGGTAATGGCATTAATTTCCCAACACTTTTTGGAGCTTCAGATAAAGAAATAGCAGCAAAAGTTATTAGTTATATTAATGACAACAAGCTTGCTCAAACTCCAGCTACACTAGTAAACTTTTCCAGGGCTTCGGGGTTGGTTAAGGTAAAAATTAAAATTGGTACAAGTGAGTTTGATTCATATGCCACAAGAGATGGGAAACTTATGTTTCCACAAGCATTTGAATTAACTCCAAAGAAAGAAACCAAGGGAACAGATACAAACACAACCTCGGGACAAACCGTAGAACAAATATTGGCATCTGTGAAAAAAAGCGATAAGCCAGTATTAGAAGCGTTTATTGTTAGCGCTTGTCCGTTTGGTTTGCAAATGCAAAGAATGATAGCTGACGCTATAAAAAGCGTTCCGGCTTTAGCTTCTAGTGTGAAGGCAAGATATATTGGTTCAATATCTGGTACTACAATAGTTGCTATGCACGGAAATGAAGAGGCTCAAGAAAATTTGAGGCAAATTTGTATAAGAGAAGAGCAACCAACTAAATATTGGAATTATGTTTCTTGCTATATGAAGAAATCCGCCGGAGCCATGGCTAACGGAATGCCAATTGGAGATTCAGATACTTGCCAAGCTTCAACAGGAATTGACACTGCTAAATTAACAGCATGTACAGTTGATCCAAATAAAGGATTAACTTACGCTAAAAAAGATTTTGATTTAGCTAGTCAGTACAATGTTTCCGGTTCACCAACTTTGGTGTTAGATGGAACAGTAATTGATGAATTTACAGCAGACAATCAACCAGTTTTTGGAGGTAGAACTTCAGACGCAATAAAAACAGTTGTCTGTACAGCTTCAAATGCAAAACCAAGCTTTTGTTCGCAAACCTTAAATACAGCTAGCGCCGCATCTTCTTTCTCTGCCACATATGCCAGTGCCTCAGGAAGTACTGGTAACGATAGTGCTTGCGAATAAGAAAAATATAATTATATGGTAAAGGTATACTCTACGCCAACTTGTGTTTACTGTAAAACTCTAAAAGGATATTTGAAAAACCATGGAGTTGAGTTTGAAGATATTGATATTTCAAAAGATGAAAAACAGCTTCAAAAAATGATAAAAGATTCCGGACAAATGGGAGTGCCGGTAATTGATGTGGACGGAGAAATTATTGTTAGCTTCGATAAAGAAAAAGTAGATAAACTATTAAAAATTAATATTAATAATTAAACTACTATAATATTATGAAAAAATCATTGTTGATAGGGATAATTATTCTGGTTATAATTGTCTTAGCCGTGGTTTACTTTTTCTCGTTTTATAACATATTAGTGCAGAAAGATCAGACAATCAAAGGTCAATGGGCTCAAGTTGAAAATCAATTTCAACGACGTTTTGATTTAATTCCTAATTTAGTTAATTCTGTTAAAGGAGCTATGGCTCAAGAGCAAAAAGTTTTTAGTGATATAACCGCGGCGCGCACTAAATATTCCGGAGCTCAAACTACGGAAGATAAAGTTAATGCAGCAAATCAAGTAGAAAGCTCTTTGGGAAGACTTTTAGTGGTTATGGAAAATTATCCTCAACTAAAATCAGTTGAAGCGGTTCAGCAGTTGATGGTCCAATTAGAAGGAACTGAAAATAGAGTTGCGGTTGAACGCGGAAGATTCAATGATGTAACAAGAGATTACAATACTATTGTGAAGCAGTTTCCAGGAAATATATTAGCTCCAATGTTTGGTTTTTCAGAAAAGCCATATTTCCAAGCTGTTTCTGGATCAGAAGGAGCTCCTCAGGTGAATCTTTAGGAGTTTTTAAAAGTTTGTAATTCATGAAAAAGATACTATTCCTTTTATTTTGGGTCATATTTTTCAGTGTTTCTGCTCATTCTGTTTCGGCTTATTTTAATCCTGGTAGGCCAAGTGGTTTCGTTAACGATTATGCGGGCATAATTAGTTCGGCGGTAAAACAGCAGCTAGAGCAGACGTTGATTAATTTTAAAGCAGAGAGTTCTAACGAAATTTCTGTTGTTACTATAAATAATTTAGGTGGGGATAGTATTGAGAATTTTGCCGTAAAATTATTTGAAGAATGGGGTATTGGGCAAAAAGATAAAGACAATGGGGTTTTAATTTTAATTTCTAAAGAAGATAAGGAAATGCGTATTGAGGTTGGATATGGATTGGAGGGTGTTCTAACCGATGCTCAGTCCTGGTGGATAATACAAAATGTAATGAAGCCCGCTTTTCAAAAAGGAGACTTTGATTTAGGTATTTCCAACGCAGTGGATAAGATAATTACTGCTATAAGAGGAGAGTATGTTCCTTCGCAGAATAAAAGTACAGAGTCATCGCCATTAGATGTCGCTACATTCATTTTTTGGGCTCTTATACTTTTTGTTCCTTATTTAGGTGCTATTTTGGGAAGGTCTAAGTCTTGGTGGCTTGGAGGTGTTTTGGGGCTTGTAATAGGAGTTATTTTGGTGTTTATATTTGGTTGGTTTGTTGGTATTTCTTCTGTTATAATTTTGGCTCCCCTTGGGCTTCTGTTCGATTTTTTGGTATCTAAAAATTATCAGAAAAGAAAGAAAATGGGCTTACGTCCTTCTTGGTGGGCCGGAGGAACAATTGGGCGTAGCGGCGGCAGTGGTCATGGTGGATTTGGAGGTTTTGGTGGAGGAGGCTCGGGCGGAGGAGGAGCCAGTGGAAGATGGTAAAATTTTTAATAAAATAATAAAAATAAATTATAATAATTATGATAAAAGTTGCAATAAACGGTTTTGGCCGAATTGGCCGACAAGTTTTCAAAAAAATTGATCAGGAGCATCCCAACCTAAAAGTTGTGGCTATTAACGACTTGACCGACAAAGAAACGCTAGAGCATCTTTTAAAGCACGATTCAAATTATGGCAGTTATGATAAAGAAATTTCTGTTCCAATTTTTGCTGAAAAAGATCCGGAAAAACTTCCTTGGAAAAAGTTGGGAGTAGACGTTGTACTAGAATGTACCGGATTTTTTACAGACAAAGAGGGCGCGGGAAAACACCTGAAGGCTGGCGCTAAAAAAGTTATAGTTTCGGCTCCTTGTAAAGATTTGCCGGGATTTGTTTTGGGAGTAAACGCAGACACTTACGACTCAAAAACTGTTGATATAATGGACATGGGTTCTTGTACAACAAACTGCTTGGCCCCAATTGCCAAAGTTCTAAACGACGAATTTGGAATTATAAAAGGATTTATGACAACAGTTCACAGCTACACAAATGATCAACGAATTCTTGATTTGCCTCACAAAGATTTAAGAAGGGCCAGGGCTGCAGCTTTAAATATGGTTCCAACTTCAACGGGAGCTGCCAAAGCCATTGGAAAAATGATTCCTGAATTAAACGGAAAGTTAGACGGAATTGCTGTAAGAGTTCCAACGCCAACAGTTTCTTTGCTTGATTTGGTTGTGGAAGTAAAAAAGGGGACTACAAGAGAAGAAGTAAACCAAGCTTTTAAGAAAGCTTCGGCATCAAAAAATTTCAAAGGAATTTTGCGAGTAGAAAGTCAGCCATTGGTTTCAACAGATTTTAAAGGTGATTCTTATTCGGCAATTTTTGACGCAGAAGAAACAATGGTTAAAGATAATTTGGTGAAAATTATTGGGTGGTATGACAACGAGTGGGGATATAGTTGCCGATTGGCTGAATTTGCCGAATTTATTGGTAAGAAACTGTAAAAAATAAAAATTTAAAAACAGTCCCGCTTAGCGGGATTGTTTTTTTGTTGACAAATTAATCTAAAAATTGTAAATTATATTTAGTACACTCCACCCATGGCTTAGAAAGGGCCACACAATGTTGGATCAGGAATTTGAAGTCTGGATTTATAACCGTATCAACAGGATGAACCTCGATGATCGGGAAGGTTTTCTCCGGTTGATGAAGAAGGGTCACACCAAGAAAGCAAAGGCCATCATTGAGGCATTTTTGCCCATTTGGCGGCGGGATGCCACTGAAGACATCGGCAGTAAGGCAAAAGTGAGCAACATTGTCGAAACTGTTGGGGAAATTTACAGGGCCATCCTGGTTCATTTCAGGGCGGAGATTGCCACGATCAAAGAGTAAAGGTTCTTTCACAGTCAGGCGCACAAGCGCCAGTCATAGTCCCGGGACAACCACCGGGCTCTTTTTTTGTAAAAAAACAAGGTCGGCTTGCGGTGTGCATGGTGCACAAACCGCAAGCCGACCCATAGGTCGATGCCGGGTTAGAACCGGCTACATGTGGAGTCCCCACATGCAGGCGAGCCCGATGCCCGCCAGCTCTCCGAGGGTGAACCCGATGGCCGCCAAAGGCCTCCTAAGAAGGAGGAAGACAACTAGGACGGCTCCCACTACCACGAGCCCAACCACCAGGTTTGTGAAGACGCTAACCGGCGTTCCGATGAGGAGGCCGATTAAGGCGCAGAGCACGATGTACATAGTCCTCGCCAGAATCCTTGCGAGAGGACTTACTTTCGGTTGTGGGACATGCATATTCATTCGCTTGCCTTTTTGTTGGGGTTGTAGACTCGGCTTCAATCCGCCCAGCGCGGAACCTTACGTTTATTCTTCGGCAACACTTTGCGTCCGGGCGGTGGCCAAGTTGTCATGGCCACGAGATCACGGCTGAACCGTTGCGGTTTCTTGTCCGGCGGGTTGCCGTTGGTCTTCTTGGGCTTTTTCTCGCCGAAGAATGCAACGACAACGCCTGCAACCAACATAGAAACAAGCAGGATCTCGAAAATCAATCTCATGCTCATTCGTTTCTCCTTCCTTGTGTTACGGTTTCTAGGCCGCCCAGGTGCCTAGGACGACGCCCAGCGCGCCAATTGCTCCAGCAACAATGACTATGTCAATCCAGTGCTCTCTAATGATCCACATTTTGGCTCTCCTTCTCATATTGAGTTGACAAACAACAGCTTTTATCACTACATTATTTATTATAGCATATATAAAGTATCTTTGTCAAGCTTTTAGGGGTGTGAATTACTACACCCAAAAATGGACTTTTTTACATTTTTAAAAGTGGTATAATGATAAAATATATCAATTATGAAAAATATAAAAATTCCGGTTGAGATTTCAGCCCGGCATTGTCATTTGTCTAAACAAGATTTAGATGTTTTGTTTGGCGCAGAATATGAATTAAAAAAAATTAAACAACTTTATCAGCCGTCAGATTTTGCTTGCCAGGAAACTATTGATATTCAAGTTGGTGAAAAGAAAATTGAAAAGGTTAGAGTAGTAGCTCCTTTGCGGACGCAATCGCAAGTAGAAATTTCTTTGACCGACGCTGTTGGCTCGGGAGTAACGCCCCAAATTAAACTTTCTGGCGACCTGGTGGGAACGAGTCCGATAACTCTTGTAGGGCCAAAAGGGACTGTTAATTTGAATGAAGGCCTGATAGTGGCTTTACGGCATATTCATTGTGCGACAGCTGAGGCAGTTAAATTAAAGCTTAAAAATGGCACTGCAGTAAATGTTGAAATAAAAGGGGCGCGTCCTGTTATTTTTGAGAATGTTTTAGTTAGAGTAAAAGATAATTATAAATTTTGTTTGCATTTAGATACTGATGAAGGTAACGCCTCGGGTATTAATAAAATTGGCGAAGGAACAATAATAAAATGATTTTAGTTTTAAATTGCGGAAGTCAATCTATTAAGTGGAAGGTTTTTAATGAAAAATTAAAGGTTGTCCAAGAGGGCAGGCGGAATGTTTTAGCGCAAGAAAATTTCCAGGAAATTTTGGCAGAAGAACTTAATAAAATTGATAGGACAAAAGTTAATTTGATAGGACATAGGGTTGTCCACGGAGGAGGAATTTTTACAAAATCAACAGAAATTACCTCTAACAACATAGGACAATTGGAAAAAATAAGTAATTTGGCTCCTTTGCACAATCCATTTAATGTTTTTGGAATAAAAAAGTGTCAGGAGGTTTTTGGTGGGGTAAAAAACGTTGCAGTTTTCGATACAGAATTTTTTAATGATTTACCGTCTTATGTCTATACCTGCGCCTTGCCAGAGGAAATTGTAAAAGAGTGTGGTTTTAGAAAATATGGTTTTCATGGAATTTCACATGAGTATGTTGCCAGCAAAACAAAAGCTAAGAAAATAATTACCGTTCATTTGGGTGGAGGCTGTAGTATTACAGCAATTAAAAATGGTAAAGCTATAGACACTTCAATGGGGTTTACACCGATGCAAGGGTTGATAATGATGACGCGGGCCGGAGACATTGACTCGGGAATTGTTTTAGAACTTGTGAAAAAGTATGGTTTGGATAGGACAAATGATATTTTAAATAAAGAGTCAGGAGTTAGCGGTATTTGTGGAGAAAAAGAAATGTTAAAAGTTTTAGATAAAGTTAAGGCAGGTGACAAGAAGGCAAAACTGGCTTTTGATGTTTTTGTTTATTCTGCAAAAAAATATATTGGAAGTTATTTTGCAATTTTAGGAGGGTGTGACGCGTTAATTTTTACCGGGTCTATTGGGTCGGGACTTAAGATTACAAGAAACGCAATTTGTAAAAATTTAGATATTTTAAAAAATACGAAGATCATGGCTGTTGAAACAGACGAAGAGCTGGCAATAGCCCAAAAAATTATTAAACTTAAATAAAAAAAATGGCAGACAAAGCTCAAAAAAATATTTTGTGGTTTGATGAAGTTGGAATTGAAGATGTGCCGATAGTTGGAGGGAAAAATGCGTCGCTGGGGGAAATGACAAAAGCAATTGTTTCAAAAGGAGTGAATGTACCTTTTGGCTTTGCTACTTCAGCTGGGGCATATTTCAATTTTCTGACAGTGACCGGGTTAGAAAAAAAAATTGAAGAAACGCTCAAAGATTTAAATGTCCACGATTTAAAGCAACTTTCTATAAAAGGGAAAGAAGCAAGAGATTTAATTTTAAATTCTAGGCTACCAGAAGCTTTTGAAAAAGAGATTGTTTTAGCATATCAAAAATTATCTGAAAAATATGGAATTCCAGAAACCGATGTCGCCGTACGTTCGTCAGCTACAGCAGAAGATTTACCTGGCGCCAGTTTTGCCGGACAACAAGAAACATATTTAAATGTTGCTGGTGCAGAGAACGTTTTGCTTGCTGTAAAAAAATGTTTTGCTTCACTTTTCACCGACAGAGCCATTGTTTACAGGCAGGAAATGGGATTTTCTCATACAAAAGTTGGTTTGTCTGCCGGAGTTCAAAAAATGGTTAGGTCAGACTTGGGAGCTTCTGGGATTATGTTTTCTTGCGATACAGAGTCAGGTTTTGGAGATGTTGTTTTAATAAATGCAAGCTATGGATTGGGAGAAAATGTTGTGCAAGGGCAGGTTGAACCAGACCAGTACTATGTTTTTGAAACCACCCTTCGTCGCCACGGCTCCTCAGGGCAGGCATTTAAGCCAATTGTTGAAAAAAAGATAGGGTCTAAGCTTATTAAGATGATTTATACTAAAAATGATAAAGTACCGGTAAAAAATATTTCAACTACAAAAAAAGAAAGAGAAAGTTTTGTTTTGAATAACGACGAAATAGTAAGTTTGGCAAAATGGTCTGTAATTGTTGAAGATCATTATAAAAAGTCCATGGACATGGAATGGGCAAAAGACGGGCGTGACGGAAAACTTTATATTGTGCAAGCTAGGCCCGAAACAGTGCAAAGCAAAAAAGATGTAAAAATGTTAGAAAATTATGTTTTGGACAAATCTAAAGCTTCGAAAGTTTTGGTGAAGGGTTCCAGTGTAGGAAGCAAAATTGGTTCGGGGAAAGCAAATAAAATAATGAGCGTAAAAGATATAAATAAATTTCAAAAAGGAGAAGTTTTGGTTACAACTGCCACAGATCCCGACTGGGTGCCGGCAATGAAATTGGCTGCAGCTATTGTCACAGATTCGGGCGGACGTACTTGTCACGCGGCAATTGTTGGAAGAGAGCTTGGCGTGCCTGTTATAGTTGGGTCAGACAATGGGACAAAAGTTATAAAGCCAGGACAAGAGGTAACAATTGATTGCTCAGAAGGAGAAGTGGGAAAAGTTTATGAAGGAATAATTCCTTTTACAATTAAGAAAACAGATATTTCAAACATCCCCACAACCAAAACAAAAATTTTAATGAATGTTGGTGAACCGTCTAACGCATTCAATTTAAGCTTTATTCCAAATGACGGAGTGGGTTTGGCGCGTGAAGAATTTATTATTGCAAACTCAATAAAAATTCACCCAAACGCTTTAATAAATTATAAAAATCTAAAGCCGGCGCTAAAGAAAAAAATTGATGCAGCAACCCTTGGCTACCAAGATAAAGTTCAGTTTTACATTGATAAACTGGCCGAAGGAATTGGACAAATTGGCTCGGCTTTTTATCCAAAACCGGTAATTGTAAGGTTTTCTGATTTTAAAACAAATGAATATCGTTCGTTAATTGGTGGAGAGTTGTATGAGCCACAAGAGGAAAATCCAATGATTGGGTTTCGCGGAGCATCAAGATATTATGACCCAAAATTTAAGGATGCTTTTGTGCTTGAATGCAAAGCAATGAAAAAAGTGCGAGAGGAATTTGGTTTGGATAACGTTATTCCAATGGTTCCATTTTGCCGAACCTTAGATGAAGGAAGAAAGGTTGTGCAAATTTTAGCAGACAATGGATTAAAACAATCTGATGGATTAAAAATTTATGTTATGTGTGAGATTCCGGCTAACGTAATTTTGGCTGAAAAGTTTTTAGAAATTTTTGACGGATTTTCAATTGGCTCAAACGATTTAACTCAATTAACTCTTGGTTTGGACAGAGATAATTCACAAATAGCCAGTGTGGGAAACGAAAAAAATGAAGCGGTAAAAGAACTCATTGAAGAAGCCATAAAAGTGTGCTTAAATAACAATAAATATATTGGCATTTGTGGGCAAGGGCCTTCGGACTTTCCGGATTTTGCTCAATTTTTGGTGGAGAAGGGAATTGAGTCAATTTCATTAAATCCTGATTCAGTTTTAAAAACCAAAATTGCCATTGCCGAAACCGAAAACAAGTTGAAAAAAAATTAGAAAATGGGACACATTACTTCAAAAAATTATTTAAAATTACAGGAAAGAATTGACGACGCAGTTCAAGGTGGCGTAAATAGTGAACTTCTTCATAAGATTTTGGATCTGTTGTTTACGGAAGACGAGGCGAAACTTGTGACTGTTCTTCCATTGAATATGTTTACGGTTCATGATGTTCAAAAGAGGTGGGGGAAAACCGAGAAAGAAACTAAAAAAATATTGGACCGTTTGGCGGACAAGGGAATACTTTTTGATTTTAAATACGAGAAATCACATGCGTATTTCTTAGCCCCAACAATGGCAGGTATTTTTGAATTTACCTTAATGCGCACAGACAATCACACCGATCATAAAATATTTTCAGAATTGCTGACAGAGTACACGCATAAAAATAAAAATTATATTACTGACGTTTTTGCTTCAAACCCGGGTGTTGCAAGGGTTTATCCAAATGAAGAAATTTTCAAGGAAAACAAAAGCGTAATATTAGATTTTGAGAGAGCCAGCAAAATAATAAAAGATGCTAGTGCTATAACGCTGGGAAGATGTTTTTGTAGGCATAAAATGGAACACTTGGGAAAAACATGTAAGTATCCGCAAGACACATGTATGACTTTGAATAAGGCGGCAGACGACGTAATAAGGCACAAACTTGCAAAAAAGATATCAAAGAAAAAAGCATTGGAAGTTCTTCAAAAATCAAGAGACCTGGGGCTTGTTCAAATAGGAGATAATATTCAAGAGCAGGTAAATTGGATATGTAACTGTTGTTCTTGCTGTTGCGAGGCGATAAGTGCATATAAACAGTTAGGACATAAAATTCATATTAAAAGTAATTTTTTCTCTGAGAATAACAGCCAATTATGTAAGGGTTGCGGAGTTTGTGTTAAAAAATGTCCGGTTGGAGCAATAACAATGAAAAATAATGTTGCAATAATTGATAAAGATAAATGTTTTGGTTGTGGTATTTGCGCATATTTTTGTCCATCAAAGTCTTTATCCTTAAAAAGAATTGAAAATCCAGAAATAACTCCAAAGGATAATTTTGAAAGAATTGTTATGACTGCTTTAGATAAAGGAAAAATTCAAAATTATATTGTTGAAAACAACGGTTTAATAACTCATAGAATACTAAATAGGTTGCTGGGGTTTATTTTGTCTTTGAAGCCGGCGAAAAGAATATTGGCTCAAAGGCAGTTAAGATCAAGGTTTATTAATTCTGTTTTGAAAGCAAAGAAGTTTAAATTGGTAGATAAGGTTTATAATAAAAATGATCATGATTATAGTCATAAAGAAATTGAATTAATGAAAAAAAATAAATTAAAATAATTATGTACGATATAATAACATTTGGGTCTGCTGCCCAGGACATTCACGTAAAATCTAAGGAGTTCAAAACCTTAAACGACCCTTCGGCGGGCTCAGGGCAGGCTGAAAAGATTTTTTCTACCGGAAGGGGAATTTGTCTTACTTTGGGTTCTAAAATTGAGGTGGAAGACATTGTTTATACTTCCGGCGGAGGTGGCACAAACACCGCAGCCACTTTTGCAAAACAAGGTTTTAGAACAGCTTTTTGCGGAGCAATTGGGGCCGACCTTTCTGGTTTGGAAATTGTAAGAGAATTAAAACATTTAAGAATTGATACACGATTTGTTGCAAAGAAAAAGGAAAAGCACACAAACCAATCAATAATAATCTCAAGCGCCGGAGACCCTTCGACGGGCTCAGGGCAGGACAGGACAATTTTAGTTTACAGGGGAGCGTCAGATGTTTTAACTGGTAAAGATATAAACTGGAAAAAAGTAAAAAAAGCAAAATGGTTTTATTTAGCCCCTCTGACGGGTCTATTGTGCGACACATTTGAAGAGATTGTGAATTTTGCGCAAGAAAATAATATAAAAGTTGCTATAAATCCGTCTATCCAACAATTATCTTTACCAGAAGAAAAACTAAAAAGTATTTTGCAAAAAGTTGATATTTTATTTTTAAACCAGGAAGAAGCATCGTTTTTGACAAAAATTCCATTTGAAAAAGAGCAAGAGATATTCAAAAAAATGGATCAATTTTGTAAAGGAGTTACAGTTATGACACGGGGTGGCCAAGGAGTTGTGGTTTCTGACGGAAAATATATTTATTCAGCTTTGCCAAATCAAGATAGGAAAATTGTTGACACAACGGGCGCCGGCGATTCATTTGCTTCCGGATTTTTGTCTAGTTATATAAAATTTAATAAAGACATAATAAAATCAATTCAGTTTGGTTTGGCAAACTCAGAAGCAAACATTGCACAGGTTGGAGCTAAGGCCGGGTTGCTGGATAAAAAGTCAGATTTTAAAAGAGCTCCGGTTACAAAACAGCTTTGCTCGGAAAATAATTTATGCATTACAAAATAATATGGCTAAAAATATAAAATATTATTTAGAGAAGGCGTTAAAGGAAAAGTTTGCCATTGGGCAATTCAATTTTTCTGATTTTACCCAAATGAAGGCAATTTTGGAGGCTGGTGTAAAAACAAAGTCGCCAATTATTTTAGGTACATCCGAAGGTGAAAGTAAATTTTTTGGATTAGAGGAAGCCGTGGCCTTAAGAAACGTTTTGCGAAAAAAGATGGGTGTGCCAATTTTTTTAAACTTAGACCATGGAAAAACATTTGAATATGTAAAACAGGCAATTGATGCCGGATATGACATGGTGCACTTTGATGGCTCGAAGTTGCCAATTGAAGAAAATATAAAAATTACAAAGGAAGTTGTAAAATATGCTAGGAAGAAGGGCGTCACAGTGGAAGGTGAAGTTGGAATAATTGGAACCGATTCTTCAACTCTTCACCCAGGAAAATTTGAAATAAAAGAGGAGAATCTAACAAACCCGGACCAGGCAAAAGATTATATTAAAAAAACAAAAGTAGATTTATTGGCGGTTTCAATTGGAAACTTCCACGGTATTGAGATTTCTGGAATTGATCCAAATTTAAGGTTGGATATTTTAAAAGCAATTAAGGAAAAAACTGGTGACGTTCCTTTGGTTTTACATGGCGGGTCTGGGACGCCGGAGGATGACATAAAAGAAGCAATAAAAACTGGAATTGTTAAGATAAACATAAACACCGAGTTACGGTTGGCTTTTTCTGGTAACCTGCGAAGGTCGTTAAGTAACCCAGAAGAAATTGTTCCATATAAATTTTTAGAAAATTCTAAGAATTCGGTTGAGGGGGTGGCGAAATTAAAAATAGGCCTTTTTGGGAGCGCAGACAAGGCCTAGCCTTTACAAAAGTGTAATAATAATATAATATATAAACATTACAGCCTTCTATATATTTTTTAAAAGAAGGGTGCAAGACAAAAACTTATGCCAAAAATCAAATTAGAGAGAGAAAAGTGTATTGGATGTGGTTCGTGTGCCGCTTTGTGCGCAAAGTGTTTTGAAATAGCAGAAGACGGCAAATCACATATTATAAACGCTACAAAACAACCTGCCTCGCCGAGTCAAGGCGGGGAAGTTGAGGAATTAGAAGTAGAAAAAATAGAGTGTGCCGAGTCGGCTGCAGAAGCATGCCCAGTTCAGTGCATTCACATTGAGAAATAAATAAATTATATGATGATCAAACTTAGTGCCAAAATTAGAAAAGAACTAGGCAAAAAAACGCGTGCCTTAAGAACCGCCGACAGAATTCCTGCCGTTGTTTACGGTCACAAAATAAAGAATGTTTTGTTGGATCTTGATGCTAAAGATTTTCAAAAAGCCTATAGCAAAGCAGGCGTAAGCTCGTTAATTGAGCTTGATGTTGATGGCGAAAAAGAAAAGAAAATTGTTTTGATACACGACTACCAAAGAGACCCAGTTTCAGACAAATTTATACATATTGATTTTTTTGAGACTTCAGCTAAAGAAGAAGTTGAGGTTAAAGTTCCTTTGGTTTTTGAGGGAGTGTCTTTGGCAGTAAAAGATTTGGGTGGAACATTGGTTAAAAACATTTCTGAATTATTGGTAAAAGCGTTACCACAAAATCTTCCACACGAAATTAAAGTTTCAATTGCTAGTTTAAATAATTTTGGAGACCACGTTTTGGTAAAAGATTTAGTTTTACCAAAAGATGTTAAAATTTCAGCAAAACCGGAAGAGATTGTTGTTTCTGCCGTTGAGCCAGCAAAAGTTGAAGAAGAGTTAGCTAAAGAAATTGAAGAGAAGGTTGAAGATGTTGAGAAGGTTGAAAAGAAAGAGAAGACAGAAGATGTTGTTGAAGATACTGTTGAAGAAACAAAAAAATAAAGCTATAATAAAAACATGCCTAAGAGAATTTCTGCATGTTTTTTATTGCCTTTTCTGGCAGCGTCGCTGGTAGGTTTTTTATGTATGCCGGCAGGTATAGTGCAAGCAGAGGATTTAGGAGCTCAGTGTGCCATAATTTCTAATTCAAATACGGGGTGTCCCGATACAAGCGCGGCTGGTTGCAAAGTTTTGTTGCAAAAATGCGCTGATTATTACGACCAACAATCAGCTCAACTAGCTCAAGATCTTACCAAGACCTCCGCACAAAAAAGCACACTGCAAAACGCAATTACAAAATTGAAAACAAAAATTCAGAGTTTGGAAGCAAACATAAACCAGGGCAACATAATGGTTAAGGGTTTAAACCTGCAAATAATTGATACCCAAAATTCTATAGATAAAACCGCCGAGCAAATTGAAAGTTCGCAAAATCAAATAGCAACAATTTTAAGATCTGTTTATCAGGAAGACAAAAAGCCATCGTTTGTTATTTTGCTTGAGGGTGACTTGTCAGATTTTTTTGGAAATTTGGCATATTTAGACAGTCTAAACACAAAAGTTAGTGAGCTGTTAGAAAATACTAAAAATTTAAAATCTTACCTTGAGAGCCAGCAGGTAAAAATGAGTGGGAGTGTAAATCAATTACAAAAAACAATAGCTCTACAAAAATTACAAAAAGCTGAAAATGAAAAAAATAAACAACAACAAAATCAATATCTTCAGCTAACCGAGGCGCAGTATCAGCAACAGTTGAAAGATAAACAACTTGCCGAACAAAATTCTTCTAAAATAAAAGCGCAACTTTTCCAAATGGTTGGTGTCTCAAAGGTGCCAACTTTTGGAGAAGCTTTAGAGGTTGCAAAAGTTGCAGCCGCCCTGGTGGGTATAAGGCCGGCTTTTCTTTTGGCCATTATTAGTCAGGAATCAGCAATTGGCAGAAATGTTGGGCAGTGTGTTTTGGTAGATTCAAGTACTGGAGCAGGTAAAAAAGTTTCTTCTGGGGCCCCAATAATTAGAGTTATGAATCCAACTAGAGATGTTCCAGTTTTCCTAAACATAACTGCAGCATTGGGTAAAGACCCATATAAAACACCGATTTCTTGCTGGATAACAGATTATAGAAAGGGAATTCCGTATGGTTGGGGTGGGGCAATGGGCCCTGCACAATTTATACCTTCAACTTGGAAGGGAATTGCCGATAGATTAAAAAATTTACTTGGCGCAACAGGTGACCCATGGGGAATAAAGGACTCTTTCACTGCTTCTGCGCTTTTCTTGTCTGATTTGGGAGCCAAAGCGCAAACTGCAACTGCTGAAAGTAAAGCAGCAGCGCGTTATTATGGAGCGGCTGGTTCTTATAACACCATGGTTATGAGAAGGGCAACCTGCATTCAAACATTCATTGACAAGGGCACCATGTCAACCGATTGTCAGAGTTTAATCTTCTAGGTCTTGACACGGATTTGATAGTATGCTACAATTAAGGTATAGAGTAAAGCTGTCCAGAAAATTGGTAATTATTTTTAACACTGTCTCACTGGGGCATTATGCCCGTGCTAGTATGGCAAGAGAAGTAAAGTAAATCGTAGTTATCAATTTTCTGGACATATAAAAAAACCGCCTTTCGGCGGATTTTTTGTTTGTTATTATTTTTTCTCCTCTGTTTTTTCTTCTGTCTTTTTTTGAGTCATAGCTTTTACTATAGGTTCAAGATTACCATCTACAATTGTTTCTAAATTGTGCCAACTTTTTTCAATGCGGTGGTCGGTAATTCTGTTTTGAGGATAGTTGTATGTGCGAATTTTTTCTGATCTTTTTGCCCAGCCAATTTGCTCTTTTCTTTCTTCGGACAGTGACGACAAATTTGCTTCTTCTTGGCGTTGCAAAAGTTTTGCTGCTAAAATACCCATTGCTGTTTCTCTATTTTGCTGTTGGTTTCTTTCCGACTGACATGTAACTACAACGCCAGTTGGAACGTGAGTTATTCTTATTGCCGATTCTGTTTTATTTACATATTGTCCTCCAGGTCCACCAGCTTTGTATGTATCAACTCTTAAATCGGCCGGTGAAATGTTTATTTCTGTTATTTTGGGTTTTAGTAAAACAGCCACGGTGGCAGTCGAAGTGTGAACTCTTCCTTGTTTTTCTGTTTTTGGAATTCGTTGGACTCTATGGACTCCGCCTTCGTTTTGCAATTCATTATAAACATTGTTGCCTGACAACTCAAAAGTAATTTCTTTAAAACCGCCAATTGTTGAGGCAGATGAATCTAAAACTCTTTCTTTCCAACCTTTTGTTTGGCCATATCGTGAATACATTTTGTATAAATCTTTAGCAAAAAGCCCGGCTTCGTCGCCTCCTTGTCCCGCGCGTATTTCAAAAATCACAGACTGTGATTTTTGCCCTTCCGAAGCCTTGGCGAAGGAGGGCTCCTCATCTGGCCGGTAATTTTTCCAATCTTCAGCTGTAAATTTTGTAAAATCTGGTTGGTCGTTCATATACTAAAATGTTATCATAATTCCTTGCTTTTGGAAATAGTTTGTGCTAAAAAGTAGGTAACAACCAAAGGAGGGTGTCATGTATAAATGGCGATTTACAATGCATGTCTATGTCGATGGTGACTATGACCGAGAAGAGATAGAAGTATTTAGGCGGGACAGTAAAGAGTTGGCATCGATCAATGCCTCCTCAATATTGGCAAAGAGAAATGAAGGGGCAGAGGAAGGCGAGAAATATGAGTGGTACGGTCTAGCCAGGATTTCCTCGTAGTAGGGCGCGGGCAATGGCTTGCGCGATGACGATTGCTATCTGGCGTCGTCTTTTTTTTGCATTTTTATTCTTGCTTTTGGAAATAGTTTGTGGTAAAAAATAGATAGCACAAAGGAGGTGCACGATGAAAAGGCCAGACTGGACTAGTGTGATTATCGGGATACGCCAAGTTCTTGAGTCGGAAATGCGAATGGATTCGCCGATGGGTTACCGTGTGTTCCTCAAAGAGCATAAATTGTTGGCAACATGGGTTCTCGCACATGGCGCTGATTTTGCTCGCAAAATGCGTCTTCCAAGGAATGGGAACCTTGCAGCTCCTTTTTGGTCGTTGATCAAGAGTCACGACATCAAGGTATGCGCCAAAGACAGGGCGGTGTTGCTCAAGAATATGCGCAATGATTTGGCGCAGAGTGCGAGATTGTAGGGCGCGGGCGATAGCTTGCGCCAGTCCGCATTAGCTACGCGAAGGCGTTGCTGGCGGGCGATGACGATTGCTATCTGGCGTCGTCTTTTTTTTGTAAAATTATATTTTTCATCGTAGTGAATTTCACGCTATCGCGTATTTTTCACGACGATGGATTTTTGTTATATTTTAGTTTGTTTTATTTATTCTTGATTTTGGAAATAGATTGTGCTAAAAAGTAGGTAACAACCAAAGGAGGTGTACTATGGACGATTATCATTGTTCGTTGAAAAGTGATCCGGATTCTGGTCATAGTTCTGCGCCCTCAAACGAAGGGGCAAACACGTTTCTTCTGATTCTGATTTTCTTGGTGATTCTGGGTGGTCTGATTGGATGGCTCGCGGGACCCAGTAATGGTCGTTACGCTGACACCGGTCCTGTTATCGGTGCTGGCGCTGGGGCTGGTTTGTGTATGGTAGGCTATCTGGTGTTTGGGATTGTCAAGATGATACAATGGATTAGGGAGAGGTTCGCGAGGCAGTCTTAAACTTGATTCATGCGGCTTGGGTTTCTCCGGGCCGTCTTTTTTTGCATTTTATTCTTGCTTTTGGAAATAGTTTGTGCTAAAAAGTAGGTAACAACCAAAGGAGGTGCACGATGAAATTGAAACGTTGCAACGACTGCGGTAGTATCGTTTGTGAGGGCTCGTCTTGTCCTGCTTGCGGGTCCGTTAGATTGTCTGAGATCAAAACGGACAATGTATATTGTGAGTCCTGCAATAAAGTGTTTGTGGGAACTACGACTAAATGCCCGGCGTGTAAAAATCCAACTAAATCAATGCAAGACACTGTTATTGTAGTATCTGCTAAGTAGGCTACAATATCGCGGGTTGGGCGGTTATGTTGGTCTTGGTGATTTCATAGGGCGCTTGCATAGCTTGCGCGATGACGATTGCTATCTGGCGTCGTCTTTTTTTGCATTTTATTCTTGCTTTTGGAAATAGTTTGTGCTAAAAAGTAGGTAACAACCAAAGGAGGCGTGCAATGAAATGTTGCATAGACTGTGGTAGTCTTATTCGCGAAAATCCATTTTGTCCTGAATGCGGGACTGCCAGGATGTTCAATGCCACAACGGCTAATATGTTCTGTGGACATTGCAATAAGGTGTTTGCAGGAGAAACGGCGAAATGTCCGGTGTGCAAAAGACCCACTAAGCCGGTACAAGAAACGCACCTAAAAGGCAACGTTATCCTTTTGTCCGGCATGGAGGCCGTAACTTTGTGGGCCGATCGGTCGCGTCGTCGTAGGGCGCTTGCATAGCTTGCGCCAAGAACAATGTGGGTGGTTCCACGAGAAGCAGGTGAGCTGCGGGAGAGCTCCATTGGAGAATACCCCGTCCGCTAAAGCGGTAGTGCAGCCTAAGCTTGCGTTGGAACCGCCCTTCTTTTTTTAAGGGAGCAAAGCCCCATTTATGGGGCAAAGCGAACACTTATCCCGCTTAGCGGGATGTAGCCATTGCAATTTGGTGAAAAGTTTGTTATTATGTTTGATATAACTAAAAAATCAAAAATAAATTTATGAAAGCAGATATACATCCTAAATATTATCCAAAGGCATCAGCCCGCTGTTCGTGCGGTAATACTTTTACTGTTGGATCGGCAAAAGAATTTATAGAAACTGAAGTTTGCGCTAAGTGTCATCCTTTTTATACAAAGCAAGAAAAAGTTATGGACACCTTAGGACGAGTTCAGAAGTTTAAAGAAAGAGCTTCAAAGAAAACAAACACAGTGAAAAGGGTGAAAAACCCAAGGTTGAGAGCTGGTAAATAAAAATTCGCCCTGTCATGCGACAGGGCGCCCCATCGAATGATGGGGCGAGCTTCCGCCAAAGGCGGATCCGCCTCGGGCGGAAAAAAAGAATAATTATAGAGAAGTGAAAGTTCCGCTTTGCGGGATTTGTGTATTTTAAAAGTTCTATTGTGCGACAATACAATGGCCCTTGTAAATGCATCAGATCTTCTCAAAAATATTAAATGGCAAAAGAAATTAAGTTGTTAGTAGAAGAAATGGAAGAGGCGGGTGTAAATTTTGGACATAAAGTTTCAAAATTGCATCCTAAAATGAAAGACTATGTTTTGGGCATCAAGAATGGTGTTCATATTTTTGATTTGGAAAAGACTGTAAAAGAACTTACAAAAGCATTGGCTTTTATTTCTAAAATAGCTTCCGAAGGCAAAACAATAGTTTTCGTAGGAACAAAAATTCAGCTAAAGACAATAGTAAAGGAAGCTGCCGAAGCTTGTGGAGTCCCTTATGTTACAGAAAGATGGTTGGGCGGAACATTTACAAACTTTGAAACAATACAAAAAAGAGTTAGCTACTTTAAAGATTTGGAAGCTAAAAGAATAGCCGGTGAGTTATCAAAATATACTAAAAAGGAACAATTAGATTTTGATAGAGAAATTGCTAAATTGAAAGTTAAGTTTGAGGGTGTAAGAAATATGACAAAATTACCAGACGCAGTTTTAATTTTTGGACTAGACAGAGATCTTACTTGTGCCAAAGAGGCAAAAATAAAAGGAATAAAAATTGTTTCAATTGTTGATACCAATGTAAACCCAGATATTGTTGACTACCAAATTCCGGCAAATGATGATGCAATTTCTGCAGTAAGTTATATACTCGAAAAGGTGAAAAGTGTTATAATGAGTTCAAAACAAATCGGAAAAGATTCAAAGTAACAATTTAAATTACTTGCACCCTTCTTATAAAAAATTTATAGAAGGCTGTAATAAGTAAAGTAAAGGAAACAATTAAAAACTCAAAGGTAACAAGCGTAAAATAATATGGTAACAATTGAGCAAATTAAGCAACTAAGAGAAGAGACTGGGTCAGCACCAACACAAATTAAAAAAGCGTTGGAAGAATCAAAAGGCGACACAGACAAAGCAAGAGAGTTGTTAAGAATTTGGGGGAAAAATGTTTCCATTAAAAAAGTATCCCGCGAAACAAAATCGGGATTAGTTGAAACATACATACACCCAAATGCAAAAGCTGGCGTATTACTTGATATAAGGTGCGAAACAGACTTTGTTGCAAAGTCTTCCGATTTTAAAAATTTAGCTCACGAAATTTGTTTGCAAATTGCGGCAATGAAACCATTGTTTGTTTTGGACACAGAAATTCCGGAAGGGTTTTTAGATGGTGAAACAAAAATTTGGAAAGAACAGGTTGCCGGTTCCGGAAAGCCGGAAAAAATTGTAGCGCAAATCATGGAAGGAAAACTAAATAAATATAAGCAGGAAATTTGTTTGTTGTCACAGCTTTGGATTAAGGACGATACAAAAACAATTAAAAATATTATTGAAGACGTGGTTGCTAAAGTGGGCGAGAAGATTGAAATAAAAAAGTTTGCAAGATTCGAAATTTAATTTATGATTATTGAGTCAATAGTCTTTATTATTTTTATTTGTAGCTTGGGCGCAATTTTGCTCATTTTAATTAGAAAAATTCCAGTTTTAAATACTTTACCTCAAAATGGAAATGCCGGCATAAGAAGCCATAAAATTATTTCTAATGTTGAAAATAAAATAAAAAAAGTTTTGGTATTTTTTGAAAAACAGATATTTATGCACAAACTTCTTTCTTGGGTGAAAGTGATGACTTTAAAAATTGAAACAAAAGTTGATGCAGGATTACACAAAATAAGAAAGAAAGCGCAACAAATTGATAGAAAAAATAATTCGAAGTAGTTTACACTGAGCCGAAAGGCGAAGTGCCAACTTAGCTCAGCGGTAGAGCAACTCTTTTGTAAAGAGTAGGTCCCGAGTTCAAATCTCGGAGTTGGCTCATGAATAGCATGTCGCAGGAAGCACAAGAGCTTCTTACTCTAATTGATAAAAAAACTAAAATGGTGGCCATGGTAGCACCGTCTTTTGCAATTGATTTTGATTTTCCAGAAATCATTTGTATGCTAAAAAGATTAGGTTTTAAATATGTGGCCGAGGTCACGCGAGGAGCAATAGAAACAAACAAACAGTTGGCAAAATTACTTAAAAAGTATCCGAATAAGAGATGGATTACTAATCCCTGCCCAAATGTTGTCCGATTAATTAGAAGTAGGTTTACTGACTTAATTCCATATTTAGCTCCAATCGACTCTCCAATGTCAGCTACCGCCAAAATTGTCGCAAAAAAGTGGCCAAAATATAAAAAAGTTTTTATTGGACCGTGTTTGGTTAAAAAATTAGAGGCAAATGAAGATAGGCCGGAATTGGGGATTTTATCTATTACTTATAAAGATTTAAAACAAATTTTCGAATTAAATAATATTGTACCGTGCAAGGAAGATAAAAAAGGGAAGTGGGACATCAAAGGATCAGGTACAAGGCTGTATCCAATTTCCGGTGGGTTGGCGCAATCTGCATGTTTGAATGAGCAACTTACTAATCCTGAAATGGACGTTGTTTCTGGACCTGCGGTTGTAAATGATTTTTTACAAAAGTTTTTGACAGATAAGAAAGATGTAATGGTTTTAGATATTTTAAATTGTGATGGGGGATGTATAAATGGTCCTGGGGTTTGTTCGCAGGAGCCTCTATTAACTCGACGTCAAAAAATAATTGACTATTGGACGAACCAAAAATAAGGGAAGTATTGATATTGGTTTTTGTGGGCGTATAATGGAAATATAAACAATAAATAAAAAAAATTATGATTGATGATAAAGATATAGAAAAATTAAGTGAGGTTTTCGCTACAAAGAAAGATTTAAAGGAAACTTTTGTTACAAAGGAAGAATTCGAAGGTTTTATGGAAATTACCGCGACAAAGCAAGATTTAGAGAGATTTGCTACTAAAGAAGATTTAGCAAAACTTTCAACAAAAACTGATAAAATTGTTGACATATTAGGCAAGATGGATGAAAAATTAGATGAAGTCGTAGGCTTGAAACATCGCGTAGGATATATTGAGAACACTCTGAATATTCAACCCGCAAAAGCAAAATTATAGATAAAAATAATAAAGAAATTGAAAAGGCATAAAATTGACGGTTTACGTGCATTTTAATTTTGTGCCAGAAAATTTTAGCGAAGCAGAAAACTAATATGCAATTTAAGAAATTCATTGGAAGACATAGTTTGTTTTTTACTGTTTTTAGCCTTATTTTATTAATAGTAATTGCTAATTATTTTGCTTTAATAAATTTAAGCGCGAATTCAGGAGGTAGGTTATTTTGGATTGCACTTGTTCTACTTCTTGGTTTGTCTGGCTTCTTAAGATTGGGTTTGGTTATAAATAGGAAGGAAACATGGAAGTTAGCGATTGGAATTTATCTAATTTTTTGTATAGTTATTGCGTGTATGGCTTCTATCAGTTATGCTCAGAATAAGTCATTGAGTGCAATAATAAACTTATATTTTCATAATTTACTTATATGGTTGGTATTTTTTGGCATTGTTACAGTTCCGGTGATGCTGATAATTTTCTTTTTGCTTTTCATAGATCGGATTCGGGGAACCAAAGGAACGCCTAATGGTGGTGATGCGGCTCTCTATATTTTTAGAAAGTTGCCTTTATCAATTGCCGACAAAACTTCTGAAAAAGAGCTTGAAGAAATATTACGAGCGCCCAATGATAGCCGTTTTAGCGGAGATGAAATTAAGATTATTTTTAGCCTCTACGGCGAATACAAAAAGGCAATAGGCGCCTAGCTATTGACAAGGAATTGATTATAGAATAAACTGTATCTTATATTAAGATAATACAAAATTAATAAAAAATAACTTCAAAAAAATATTCTAAAACTTTAATAGTTTTTAAGAATATCCACGAAGGTTCCTAAAAATGGAAATCTTCGTGGGTATTTTTTTCGGAAAGTATTTTGAAAATTTAAGACGGAGCATGATTTTAAAAACCATTTTTAAAATCAGCAAATAAACAACCAAAAAAAGTAATTAGTTTTTTAAAGTTGTTTCGAATTAGATTTATGTTTTTCGCAAGAAAAATATAAGTCACACATTAAATAGTAGTTTATTCTAAAACTAGAGTAAAAACTTCAAATGTTTTAATTGAGAGTTTGATCCTAGCTCAGGGTGAACGCTGGTAACGTGGATACCGGCATGCAAGTCACGGGGGCCGCAAGGCAACCGGCGAACGGCTTAGTAACACGTGGGTACATACCTTAAAGTGGGGCATAGCTCGTCGAAAGACGGGGTAATTCCCCATAGTCTCGCAAGAGTAAACCCGTAAGGGGCTTTAAGAATGGCCTACGGCCTATCAGATAGTTGGCGAGGTAATAGCTCACCAAGTCTATGACGGGTAGGGGGCGTGAGAGCGCGACCCCCAAGAATGGCACTGCGACACGGGCCATACTCCTACGGGAGGCTGCAGTCGAGAATCTTCCGCAATGGACGAAAGTCTGACGGAGCGACGTTACGTGAATGA